>Ga0265294_10005102_pt1 | contig 16098 bp, 8 predicted proteins | sample MunlanPumphouse3_FD_192504 | JGI IMG/M metagenome (GOLD analysis project Ga0265294, IMG submission 192504) | Groundwater microbial communities from a municipal landfill in Southern Ontario, Canada - Pumphouse #3 | ecosystem: Environmental > Aquatic > Deep subsurface > Groundwater | place...
GGAGTAGTTCGAACATATCTGATATACTACTTATAGGCGAGGGGCGTTAAATAGTTGCTCTCAGAAAAAGAGATCAGGTTAACCAGTTTTTCCTGCAGAAGACCGGGGAGTTCGAAAAAAAGCGGGGGGATTAGAAGTTGAAGTTTTTCTGCACGATCTTGATCGCACAAAAGTCCCCGCACATCGTGCAGGCGTCGGAGTCGGCCGGCATACGGGAGTTTCTGATGCAGCGTGCCTTTTCCGGGTTGATAGAGACGGAATACTGGCGTTCCCAGTCGAGATCGCGGCGTGCATGGCCCATCTCAAGATCCGCCTCACGGGTCTTTGGAAGTTTCACCATGTCCCCGACGTGGGCGGCGATACGTGAACTGATGACACCTTCATACACTTCTTCGGGGGTCGGAAGAGCGAGGTGTTCGGCGGGCGTCACATAGCAGATGAAATCTGCGCCGGCGGCCGACGAGACGGAAGCGCCGATCGCGGCGACACGGTCGTCATATCCCGGAGCGATATCCGTTACAAGGGGGCCGAGCATGTAGAACGGTTTGTTGTTCGTAACACGCTTTTCGAGCTGGACGTTCGTTTTGATCTCGTCGAGCGGGATGTGCCCCGGACCTTCCATGATACACTGAACGCCGGCGGCAGTTGCCTGATCGGCAAGCTCTGCGTTGATCAAAAGCTCCTGGATGGCGGCACGGTCCGTGGCGTCATGACAGGCGCCCGCCCGCATGCCGTTTCCAAAGGAGAGGGTGACTTCGTGCTCTTTCAGGATCTCGACAAGGTAGTCGAACCTGCGGTAGAGAGGGTTCTCCATCTCGTTGTGCAGCATCCATGCCGTCATGAATGCCCCGCCGCGTGAGACAAGCCCGCCGTGTCTGCCCTGATTTTTCAGTCTCTTCACGGTCTCGTAGTTGATCCCGGTGTGGATCGCCATAAAATTCGTACCGAGTTTTGCCTGCTGTTCGGTGATCTTGAAGAGATCGTCCTCGTCCATGAACACGACGCCGCCTTTGTTTCTCGCGGCTTCGATGAACGCCTGATAGAGCGGAACGGATCCAACGGAAAGATTTGACTGTTCACAGACTCTTCTGCGGATGTCAAGGAAATCCCCGCCGGTCGAAAGCTCCATCAACGTGTCTGCTCCGGCGAGTTCTGCCTGACGTGCCTTTTCCAGCTCCTCTTCCACATTTACGATATCAGACGAGGTCCCGATCGATGCATTCACTTTCGTGCGAAGTCCCGAGCCGATACCGCAGAGTTTTACTTTCCGGTAGGGCGTCATCGGAATGACGATATGACCGCCGGCGATCCCCCGGCGGATGAAATCCTCGGTGACTCCTTCGGACTTTGCCACGACCTTCATCTCTTCAGTGATGAGGCCTTTCTTTGCATCTTCAATGATAGTCATACCTATACGTCAGGAGACTGAAGGTTATAAACTATTTTATTTACTATAAATAAAAACAAATTTATTTGTTGAGTGAGCAAGTAAAATACCGTTTTATTGTGTATTATCCCGGATATTTTGGGTTATCAGCAAGTAAAGTTTGGTCCTGAGTATGGTAAACTTGCGGGCCGGGAAACCGATCTTGCGTAATATTCTGAAAAAAACATCAAAGAGGAGAAGGTCCCAAAAAAAGTGATATGAAATATTTTGTATGATCTACTTTTCAAGACCGCTGGTGATCTTTCGTTCAAGGATGTACGGAAGAGCGATACCCATGAGGATGACAATGACACCGACCCAGCGAAGTGCTGCGACCGGTTCAAGAATGATCACGGCAGCTGCAAGTACCTCGACCGGAAGTTCAGCCGAGTTCAGAATAGTTGCCATACCGGTACTGACTTTCGGGGCTCCGACTGCAAGGAAGAAGATCGGAATTGCGATACCGAAAAGACCGAGCGGGATACTGTAGGCCAACGCATTCACATTCGTGATTCCTTCAATGACTGCGGCCCCTCCATAGAGCGTTCCGACGAACAGCAGAACAAAGGCCATACCGGCGGTAGCAATAAAGAAACTGCGGTTCATTGGTGCAAGTTCCGGGCTGACCCTTCCGCTCAGATGAACGAACAAGGCGTAGAAGAATGCTGCAAGGAGACCGAGCGCGATGCCGGCTGGATTCATCTCTGCAAGTGAGAGACCTGATCCAATGATACCGCCTGCAAGGATCGTACCAATCAGGATGACAACACAGGCAATAACCTTATTTCTCGAAGGAAGTCTTCTTCCGGTGACCGACTCGATAACCACACCTATCCAGGAATACTGGAAAAGTAAAACAACGGCAAGAGAGATCGGCAGGTATCCAAGCGAGAGGAAGTAACAGACCGTCACAAGCGCCATCACAATACCGGTGATGATGAGTGTTACAACACGTTTCCAAAGCGGAAGAGTGCTTGGTGCATGTTTTGGCTGTTTTCTCTGATAGACAAACCAGATGAGAACCACAAGTACGAAAAGGATGATCCATCCGTAGACGAACTTTCCGACCAGAATGACCGGTATCCCAAAACCGTTCATTACGGCGAGCGTTACGATAGTTGAAAGTATTGCATACGAACAGGATGCTAAAAGCACCAGAATCGAGCAAAAGACAACTGAGTTTGATAATTTTTTCAGATCCACAGATAACTCCTGTCAATAGTTTTGGCTGAAGATTCTATAATAAATTATGTATTTCTTGAGGTAACTAAGAATTATTTTACTAGTTGGCAAGAGTATCTGTGCAATATTGCTTTAATGGAGAACAACCATTATTGTGTCATGGACGAGGATGAAATCAGCATGCTGACCCAGGGAAATATGAATATAATGAATCCTGTTTCTGAAAAGAAGCTGATCCTTGCCGGAAAGTATGCGGATCTCAAACCCGGGACCTCGGTTCTGGACGTTGGATGCGGGAACGGCACACTCCTGAATCTCTGGCAAAAAGAGTTCGGGATCTTTGGAACCGGCATCGAGCTGCAGAAAGCGTCAGCGTCCCGCGCAAAAGAACTTCTCCGGGGGACCGGCATCTCGGTGATCGAAGGAGACGCTACTGAATGTATCCCTGAACGATCGTACGACGCGGTATGCGCCTTTGGCACATCATTTATTTTCGGCGGAGCGGAAAAGACCCTTGAACATCTTGCCGGGTTTGTAAAAGAGGGAGGAAGTCTCATCATCGGAGACAGGTTCTGGAAGAAGGAGTCCGTGCCGCCCGATTTTGCGAGAGAGTGGAGAGATGTCCCGACATCCCTGGAACTGGTTTCAACGGCACGATATCTGGGGCTCACGCTTACCGGTATGCTAAGTGCCTCGGATGAGGAATGGGACCAGTATGAATCTGCAGTCTGGCAGAATGCCGTCTCTGAAGATCTATATGAGTATCTTGAGCAGATCCAGGATGAATACCTTACCTACGGGCGGGAATATATGGCCTGGGGATGTTTTGTGTTCCGGGGTTAGAGGATCCGTTTTTTCAGCAGCACAAAAATCACGAGTGCCGATAAGCCGAGAGACCCGCACACGATCCCGAGGAAGGCAAACGGATGATCTTCCAGAGGCATACTGACGTTCATACCAAAAAATCCTGCAACGACCATGGGGATCACCATAATTGCCGCAAAAATGGTGAAGATTTTCATGACCCAGTTTACATTGTTGTTGATGATCGAGGCAAACGCCCCCATCGTACTTGAAATGGTCTCGGAAAAGGTCTGGGCCATCTCCAGAGCCTGACGGTTCTCGATGATGGCGTCATCCAGAAGATCATGATCCTCTTCGGTCAGCATCGCGGCGCCCACCTGGGTCCTGGAAAGTTTTTTCAGGACCGCATCGTTTCCTTTCAGCGAATTGGTGATGTAGACAAGGGATTTTGAAAGAGTGAGCATATGGAAAAGCTGCTCGTTTTTGGTTGACTTTTTGAGGGTCTGTTCGATCGCACTGATCCGTTTGTCGATTTTTCGCAGGATCTGCACAAACATATCGGCGTTTTTGTACAGAAACAGCAGAATGAAGTTGATCCGGTTTGCGGTCGAAAAATTTTTGATCTTCCCGGATGCGAACTGATCAAGGATCGGATTTTTCCGCAGAGAGACGGTGATGATATTGTCGGGCAGAAGAACGAATCCGGCAGGGATGGTGGTGTATGACTCGATATCCTCTTCGGTATCGACATACGGCGTATCGATCAGGATGAGGGATATCCCGGCATCATGCTCCACACGCGGCCGCTCCTCTTCATCTAACAGGATGGTCAGTTCATCTTTGTCCAAAGACAAGGCATCGCAGACATACGAAACCTCCTCATCCGTCGGCCTGATCAGGCGGATCCAGGATCCTTTGGTGATGGTATCCTGCAGGACCGGGAGTCTGCTCTCGGTTATCGAGGAGTATATCTCGATCATGATTCTCTGAATGATTCATTGGAGACACGAATATAATAATGGTTCTGGAGAAAAGAGGATGGACTTGTGAAGGACCAAACCACAAGAGTACTGTCAGAAGTCTCATCCCGGGGGTTTACAATAGATAGATACAACCCGGAAGTATATATACCCCTGACCGCGCGGTGCGATAATGCCCCCCTGATTTTGAAAAATCGTGTTCTCACTCAGAGAGATAGCCAAATCTGCCTGCAATTTTTTGGGTTTTTTCCGGGCATTCTTCCGGACCGTTCAGTCGGAAAACATGCGCTGGAGATACTCGAATGCGGCGATGACCTCTGTGTACTCTCTTCTCATCCTCGGGTTGATGTCAGGATGATATTTGTCCCGAAGGTTGCGGAATGCAAGCGATGTCGTGGAGAAGTCAGCGCCGACCGGCAGCCCGAGTATGGCATATGCCCGTTCCTTTGTCATTTCTTCGATCATGTCAGTTACTTTGTTGATTCAGATTACATAAATAATATGGGAACGCAACATATAACTCGTAATACATAGATTTTTCACGCTCCCTGTGTGGGTGAAGATCTGTTGAATGGAGTGTATTTTTGTGGTAGACTGGAATTTAATCGGAATCCTTGCCGCCTTTGTTATTTACTTCGGGGTAATGATTTATATCGGCTTCTTTTTCATGAAGAAGAACAAAACCGCCAGTGACTATATCCTCGGCGGAAGAAAACTCCCGCCTCTGGTTTCGGCTATGTCGGCGGAAGCATCGGATATGAGCGGATGGCTGCTTCTGGGTCTTCCGGGTATGGCGTATGCGTTCGGTCTCTCTTCTGCAGGCTGGACCGCGATCGGTCTCGCGATCGGTACCTATCTGAACTGGAGATTTGTCGCAAAACGACTGCGGGTGTACACCCACAGGGCAGACAACTCACTCACGCTTCCTGAGTTCATCACGAACAGATTCAACGAAAAACGGGGGCTGATCTCGGCGATCGGATCCATTTTCATTCTGGTCTTCTTCGTTATCTACACCTCGGCACAGTTCGTCGCAGGAGGAAAACTCTTCAGCTCTCTTGTGACGATCTACAATCTTGATCTGAGCTTTTTGGGAAATCCCGATCTTGGCATGGTCTATGTCATCGGTATTCTTGTCTGCGCACTGATCGTTGTCTCATACACGTTTACCGGCGGGTTTAAAGCCGTCTGTCTGACCGATACGATCATGGGATTTTTGATGCTGGCAGCGCTTATCGTGGTGCCGGTGCTTGCTCTTGTTCTTCTTCTCTCGGACGGAGGAGCCGGTCTTGCAAGTCTTGATCCGCGGACGTTCTCCCTTTTCTGGGAGTATGATCCGACGAACGGGGTCTTTGAGTTCGTTTCGGTCTTTACGATCGTTTCGGGACTGGCCTGGGCATACGGATACTTCGGTCAGCCGCATATCCTGCCAAGATTCATGGCGATCGAGAAGCCTGAGGATATCCCCAAAGCACGCCGTATCGCTATGGTCTGGGTCCTCATCACTCTCACAGCAGCGATTTTTGTCGGACTGGTCGGTCAGATCATGTTCCCTGATCCGTCAGCAATCGCCGGATTCGATTCGGAGAAGGTCTTCATCTTTATGGCGGGAGATGTGTTTGGATCTCTGCCGTTCATCGCAGGTATCATTTACTGCGGAGTGCTTGGCGCGATCATGAGTACAGCCTCATCGCAGCTTCTTGTGGCGGCATCCGCCATTTCTCAGGATATTTACAAGAATATCGTGAACAAGAAGGCGTCCGATAAGAGTCTGCTTCTTGTTTCCAAAGCAACGGTCCTTCTTGTTTCGCTTATCGCGCTCGTTATTGCACTTATGGGCAATGCGACGGTGTTCAATATCGTTTCGAACGCCTGGGCAGGGTTCGGCTGTACGTTCGGCTCGGTCATTCTTGTCGGTCTTTTCTGGAGAAGGATGAACTGGCAGGGGGCTCTGGCAGGTATTCTTACCGGCGGTGTCGTTTCCTTTACGTGGGGTACGTTCCTTACGTCCGTTACGGGTCTTTATGAGATGGTTCCCGGCGTTATTGCAAGTCTGCTTGCGATCGTGATCGTGACCAAGCTTACCAGAGAGCCGGAAAAAGCGGTTCTCGATACCTTTGACGCATATGTAAAAGAGATCGGCGACGAGAGGACCTGATCTTTTTCTTTTTTTTGAGCGCTATAAGAGACCCGAATCTCATTATAGACACTGATGATATCCTGATGAGCTGTGAAAATATCGTATACGTGACAGGCGATCCTGTCTGCTTATCGAAAAAAGATGATGATATATGACCAGGTCACTCGTCTTCCTATTTTACGGCAGCTCTGTGAAAATACTCTCAGAATCGAGATAGATCCAATAGCCGGTCCCAAGCACCATCCCGCGTTCCGGGCTGTATGCACCACTGCCGCCATGTATTATCGCCGCATCATATCGTCCTGTTTCAAGATCCCACGGAATCAGAGTCTTCCAGGATATGCCTGCAAGGGCATTTTCTGCCGGGACATTGGCGTAAGCAGCCAGGCCGACAGCGTTCCATCCGGGGTAAAGAGTTTTTTTCGAGGGTGAAGGCGGGTACACGGCGTAGGTGAGGGGAATAGAGACCGGACCGGCAGAGTAGATCCAGTAGGCTTCAAGCGGTTTGATTATTTGAGAGGGGCCAACGGTTTCCCATTCATTCTTTTCCGCATTATATCCAAGAATAGCGCGGCTTTCCGTTTCAACACCGGAAAATAATCTCTCTGCTGCGGCATTTTCTGCGTTGAGGACCCTTGGGACTGAAATGAAGTTCCATCCATTACTCAGATTTAGGGAGAGCAGCGTTGTTCCCGGTTCATCGGTGTAGATCTTTATCCTGTCAACAAACTGGACAGATAAACCGCGGGTCGAGGGATATGCAGCAGAGAAGTTGTACCGGTCACTTTCCGGCATTGTCTGGAACATATCATAGTTTCCAAAAACACCGTCATCGGCAAAGAAGTAGATCCGCATACCGTCTGATGCATCTCCGCCGCCTGCTGCTGCGGAAACGTTCACACCGTTGACTTCCCAGACGAGGACCAGCGGACCCATGCGGGATTCCGGAGAGAGGATATAACTGGAACTGAATGTTCGGGACAGACCGTCTGCTGCGATGATTTTTACCGTGCTGTTTTCCGGGATACCGCCAACTAATTCCGCGAGATCGAGAACGGCTGTTCCCCTTAAAGCTCCGGCATTATCAGTATTGATGATTTCCTGCGGGTCCCAGGGATCTCCTTCAAACACCGGTCCCTGATGGCCGTAATGTTGTACTCCGTCACCGGTGATCGGCAGATTCTCCTTCATCCATGCAAAAGTGACCGTCTGGTTTGCGAGAACGGTCGTTCCGTCAGCCGCGATCCTGGAGATCTCGACAGAGGTCGTCGGAGCTGCGCTGACCGCACCGATAATACAGGTCAATACAAGGACTGCGATGAGAGCCCCATAGAATACTTTTCCAAACTTCATAGATACATCGTCCAACGAGAGCGGCAGATTTTTCTGATCCCCGATACAGATATATTGAAATGATAGCAACATAAACTTTATCGAAATTGGTAAACATTAATGATTTAATAATTTTTACCAATAAATTTATTATTCAAAAATATTCAGATAAAAAATATAGGGTATGTCCCTCATTTATCTTTTCAGGATCAGTGCAATGATCCCTGCCGCGGCCAGTAATCCGATGCAGAGTCCTATGAACGAGAGATCAAACGGCTGCGTATCTGGCGCTTTTGTTGCGGCAGGCGTATGGGTTGAGATCGTTTTTGTAATGTTGGCAGTCGAATTCGTGGGAATTTCCGTGGCATTTATTGTAGGCAGCGGGTCTTCTTCAAACGGAAACGAAAGACCGGCGGTATTATACGCTATCACAAAAGGTGATGTGCTGTTTGTATTGACTGAGAAGGTGATCATCCCCTCATCTTCTTTCAGATCTTTAACCGCCAGCTGATACCAGGTTTCATTTTTATAATGCAGAACAATAATATCTTCTGCTGTTTTGTTGGCGGGAAGCTCGTTTTTGGGCAATGAAAAGCTGATCCCGATCACACCTGCATTTTCCGGTGTTTTGATGTCATAAACATTATAGTAGCTAAGGTTTTTTGGAAGTTCAACATCACCGATGGATCCGATGACGATCGTCACATTTCCGGTTATATTCCGGGAGAAGCTGACAGCCGTTACTCCGGTCGTCTGGTTTGTCGTGAAGATCCCGGATGCATTGATTGCTCCTTCGCTTATTGTCTGGGTCGGTGTCGGAGTCGGGGTGGGAGTGGGTGTGGGAGTGATCTGCCCTCCGATATAGATGTTGATCTTACTCACTTTTTGTGCGGATATCCCGGTCGTGGTCGGATAGGTTCCCTGATAATAATACCATTCGGATGCATACATCGTTGCTTTCATGTCAGCTACGCCGAATATGTGACTGCCCCATGGATTTACCGACGTATCAGGCCACCAGAGGAGACGGGGACCGTCATTATACCCCTCTGAGACTTTCACGCCGTTTTTTTCCCATGCAAGAAACATCGCTCCCATTCGGGACGGCGGGTCGATGATGTAACTGGAAGAGAACGTCTTGCGCCATCCGTCGGTTGATACGATCTGCACTGAACTGCCCGGAGGGATCCCGCCCACAATTTGTGCAAGGGTTGTAACCGTTGTTCCGCGTACAGCTCCCATGTCTTTTTCCAGAACATTGATCGATTCGGTTGGATCCCAGTATTTGGATGGATCCTGATCACCTGCAAATACCGGCCCCTGAAGATAGATATGGGTCACTCCGTCCCCGATATTTCCAAGAGCAATGATCTCTTCAAGAGTGTAGGTTCCTTTCAGGAGGAGTGTCGATCTGTCTGAAGCGTACAGATTTACTTCCAGAGCTGTTTTCCGGGGAGTTGGCGTAGGGGTGGGTGTGATCGGAGAGATCGGTGTGGGATTGGGATTTGCAGGTGGTGATTGTATGGGACTTTCAGCCGGCGCAGATGCAAAGGTGAAGTACGAAAAGCCCGGTGTTTCCACATCATAGGCATACTCTGTCGACGTGTCTGCAGTTTGATTGTATTCTGTCTTCAGCGGGACCTGCACCCAGAAAGAGTCGGTCAGGGTGTTTCTAAAGGCTGTGACCCTGCGAGGATCATCATCGGTTACGCTGTTTACTGCGGTGTTATTCAGCAGTATCCGTAAAGAGGCAGTGTGGGAAAGGGAGTCCGGATCGGTAAGATTCGTCAGGCTGATGTTCAGAACCGAAATGATCCCTCTGTGTTCCGGGAGCTGAGCATAGACCGGATCTCCGGAAATCGTCAGGGTGGTGTCTTCCGCAAGGAGTTGTGGAATACTGCCGGTTATGATATCAGAGAGATCAACCGTTACCTGCGCGATCCGGGTTACATTGCCGTTAGACATACTCATATTCAGAGTTTCGTTCAGGTATGGATCGGAGGGAGCGGGTTTTTTAGGATCTACCCGAACTGAGAATGTCTCCGTTTTTATGATCTTGCCCGAGGAGTTGAAAGCCGTGCCCCGGATAATAAAATCACTCGGCTCGTCTGCGCTGAATGTATGATATGCTGTCGCCTTCCCCTCAGAAGCAGTAAATATCCTGGTTCTGCCGTCTCCAAAGTCTACGCTGACACTGGTCGCGTTTGGATGCTGGAAGGTGTACGGCGTGTTCACTCCCGATGTGAGAACTGTTGGTCCGGTAATGGTCAGGGCAGCAGGTTCATCGGGGACATACTCTGTTTCATCGGTGCAGATCCTGATACGGTCAACATACTGCACAGATAATCCTCGGGTCGAGGGATAGCTAGTTGATGGGGTGTTAGAATAATTGTATCGATCACTCTCCGGCATCGTCTGGAGCATATCATAGTTTCCAAAGACTCCGTCATCGGCAAAGAAGTAGATCCGCATACCGTCTGATGCATCCCCGCTGCTTCCTGCTGCGGAAACGTTCACACCGTTGACCTCCCAGACAAGGACCAGCGGCCCCATGCGTGATTCCGGAGAGAGGATATAACTGGAACTGAATGTTCGGGAAAACCCGTCTTTTGCAATGATTTTTACGGTGCTGTTTTCCGGGATACCGCCAACTAATTCCGCGAGATCGAGAACGGCTGTTCCCCTTAAGGCTCCGGCATCATCGGTGTTGATGGTCTGATTCTGGTCCCAGGGATCTCCTTCAAACACCGGACCCTGATGACCGTAATGTGTTTCACCGTCACCGGTGATTTTCAGATTCGCTTTCATCCATGCAAAACTTACCGTCTCGTTTGCAAGAACGGTTGTTCCGTCAGCCGCGATCCTGGAGATATCGACAGAGGTCGTCGGCGCTGCGCTGGCCGCTCCGGCGAGCAGGCCGATACACAGCAGGATCAAAACCCACGTATATATTCTGGATCTTGATGACCGGGATGAAAGATTTGTTTTATCTGGATTTATCAATAGTAACGCCTTCTTAGAATTTATTATGGAGGGAACACGTCTCATCCACTCCATACACAAGCGTTTATTGATTGGCCAGCAGACAATAAATAAAAATTGTTAATCATGTACATTATATGTAATTAACAAAATTGTATACCGGGATAGAGTAATGATCAAAAAATAAAAAAGGGAATGTTGTTATCTTCTTCTGAGGATCAGCGCTCCGATCCCGAGTCCTGCAAGAAGCCCGAAGATCGGCACGGGTGAGCCGGTCTGTGTGGGTTTAGCCGTTGTTCCGGTCAATGTCGGGGTAGGTGTCTGGGTTTGGACGGAAGTCTCCTTCGTCTGTGTTGGCACCGGTGTTGACGTAGTTGAAGTTGGTGTTGCAACAGGCGTTGAAGTGACTGGACTTCCGCTGTCACCGCTGTCTCCGCCGCTTGAAGGCGGGCTCACCGGAACGACTGAACTTGAGGCGGCGGCGGCGGCAAATGTGAAGTACGAGAAGCCCGGTGTTTCCACATCATAGGCATACTCCGCCGCAGTGTCCGCAGTCTGGTTGTATGTCGTCTTCAGAGGGACCTGGGTCCACACGGAATCGACCAGCGTATTTCTGTATGCAGTGATCTTGGTTGGATCGTTGCCAGTTAACTGATCTACTGCTGTTTTGTTAAGGAATACCTGGAAGGTTGCCGTGTAGTTGAGGTTGTCTGGATTGGTGACATTGGTCAGACTGATGTTCAGAACGGCAAGAAGGCCGGCGTTTTCAGGGACCTGTCCATACGATCCGCTCGCCGGGACATCTGACGAGTTGTCTGTTACAAGAATTGCGGGAATTGCTCCCGGAGCAATGAGATCAGAGCCGTCAATGATGAGGCTGGAGATCTGGGTAGCATTGCCGGATGGCGTTGAAATAGCTTTAGAGGTATTGGTTACAACCGGAGCAGCTGGTTTTGCTTTTGGCAGTTTCACCGTTACGGAATACTTCGCATCTTTCATGACGCCGCCGGCACTGCTGTACGCTGCAGCCGAGATCTGATAGGATCGTTGCTCGGCTGGGGTGTAGGTGTGTTTTGCAATGACGGCACCATCGACCGCGGTATAGGTCTGGACTGCGCCGTCGCCAAAGTCAACCATGATCTTTGCCGCATTTGGACAGTCAAATGAATAGGTTCCCTCAACTCCGGAAATCAGAACTGAAGGACCGCCGATAGTCAGCACCTGAGGCTTTTCTACGGTGATGCTAAACTCCTGACTGACGGTGACCCCGTCGTTTCCGATGAACTTTCCGGTGATCACATCGCCGGGTTTGACTTCATAGATGTTGACTGCAACACTCTTTGTCTCGTCATTGTAACCGTCGATCGCCGTCTCATTGTTCACGGTGATGACCCATTCGGTATGATCATCATTCTCATATCCGACCAGACCGTCAAAGAGCAGAATGCCTGCGATATCCCATTTCTTTGTGCCGATCACCGGTTCTAATCCTGCTTCGAGTATGACGCCGAGAACTGTGTTGCTTTGGACATCGTACGCCTTGCCGCTCACATCAACGGAAAGCGTTGTGTTTCTCAAAACGACCGTGCTGTCATACTCAAGCTCCTTTTCGGCGGCAGGCTGCAGGTCAAGATCGATCGACTGAATGCCTTTTATCTGCATTGCCCCGGTGACATTTGCACCGACAAGCCGCAGAGGCCAGCCGTCATCTACGCCAAGCAGCGTCCCGTTCAGCGTGTTTGCAACGATATAGTTGTTGTTCATGAACGCATCGCGGCTGCTGATCACAGCGGTCGATCCGTCTTCTCCAACGACCGTAATGTTGTATCCTTCTAATGCAAGGGTCCTGTTGTATGAATTGCCGACATGGGAATTTTCATCATCGACAAATCCTGTCAGGATCCAAAGCGGCATACCGGCCCAGACGCGGCCTTTCGCATCGGTGTAGTATGCCTGGTGGTCAGCTACCGTACCGTTTGCAAATGTGCAGGTCAATCCTGCCTCAAAGTATCCTTTGTCGATGGTCTCATTGATGGCGCCGTTCAGACCGATCGTCCAGCTCTCGGCTTTCGGGATGATTTTGATAACATCCACCATCTGGGCAGAAATACCGCCTGCAGATGCACGGCCGCTGTTGTAGTGCCAGTAGGACTCATCCAGCGAGTAGTACATATCAGCGTGGCTGAAGACATTGTCATCAGACGTGAAGAACAGACGCGGACCCTGTGAATATTCAGGGACCGTCTTTCCGTCAGCATACCAGGCAAGGAACGCCGTTCCCTGTCTGACCGTCGGTGTATAGATGTTCGAGTAGTTCAGCGTCGTCGTCCAGCCGTCGAGGCTGCAGATGAATTTGATCTCATCGGTCGCATTCATACCCCCGACGATATCGGTAAGATCCTGAACCGCGGTTCCTTTGACCGCATTGGAAACTTTGTAGTTGTCGGCGAGATACTTCTCTTCAAGATCCCAGCCAAGACCCTGGCCGATCTTCTCACCGTCTTCTTCCATCACAAGTCCCTGGAACGAGTACTTCGTTACGCCGTCGCCGATCACCGGGTAGGAGGTCGGATCAGACCAGATCGTGGACCACAAAACTTCTTCGCTCGCAACTATGTTTCCTGCCGGATCATACTTTTGAATGGTAAGCTTTGGAGACGCCGCTTCCGGTGCGAACTCTTTGAGCTCGATCTTCACCAGACCGCCGACCGCGATACTCGTGAATTTCGAGGTTTTTGCATCGCCTGTATTCAGATAGGTTTCGCTGCCGACAAGTCTGAGCGGATATTTGTTCTCCTTCAGGTTCTCGGATCTGAAAAGATCCTGTCCGTCAACTTTGTTTGCAATGATGAATCCGTTCTTGTTGTCTGCCAGATCTTTGCTGTCTACTTCCGCACTGTATCCGTCTGCCGCCGTCAGAATGATCGTGTACCCGTTCTGGGCAAGCTGAAGATTGAACGATCCTCCATGGTTCGAACCGATCGGCATCGTTGAATCATCAACATACCCGACGAGAGATGCAAGCGTCATTCCTGACCAGACTTCACCGGTATACGGATCAGTGAACGCTTTGTAGTGCCACGCGCATCCGACCATCTCTTCGATCTCGGTCTTGCTGACGTATACGCCAAATTCAGGTCCGTTTAAGAGGATATACCAGTCATCACCCTGATAAGCTTCGCCTTTCAGTTCGATGGATCTGACGTTTTCAAAGACGGCTGATACACTTTTTCCAGTGAGTACGAGTGAACCGTCGTCTTTCTGGGCAATGATGTAATTCAATGCTCCCGTTTTTCCTGATGCGATCTCGCTTGATGCGATCTCACGCGTCTGCCCGTCGGTGTTTGTGATGAGGATCGTGTAAGGAGCGGTCGAAATGAGAGTAGTGTTCAGGGTGAAGTGACTGCTCGAGTAGGTCCCCGGGGTTCCCGACTCGACGTCGTCAACCGTTGAAACCAGTGTGTAGAGAGGCATACCCTCATAATCGCCGTAGGTTACGAAGTGGTGATCACTGTTGTCATACTGATCCTGAGTAATATACCTCTCCATTTTTCCTGAGAGGAAAAGGAGGTTTCCTTCTTCCGGAACATCGATCAGTTCAATGGTTCCGATGTTTCCAATAAGCTGTCCTGCTGACACACCTTTCATCTGTAAAGGTGCACATGGCTTTCCGCCTGTTGTTAATTCGGGGAGCGGATCTCCATTGAGGGTGTTAGAAACGATAATGGTGTTATCGTTTGTGATCACCGCGCTGTCAAAGTTTGTCGAGTAGGGTTTGTCCTGGGAATCGGTTATCCGGATACTGTAGCCGATATTGGCAAGGTTTTCATTAAACGAGGAGGCATCCTCATCGTCAACGATTCCGGCAAGGACGTATAAGGGAACACCTTTCCAGACACCGTCTTCGTCGGTGCAGTTGTATGAGGTGTACTTCTTTGCAAGTGTTTCAAACTCTTTCTGGGTGAGGGTCGTTTGAGTCTCTCCGTTGATCAGTTTGACCGACCAGCCGGGTGCCGCTCCGCCCTTAGCGGTGAAGAGATATTCGTAGCTCTTTCCAGTCGATACTTCATCGAAGAACAGCCGGATGAGCTGACCGTCAGAAACAGAGACGGTCGTCCAGTTTGGTTCGGTTACTTCAGCACCGTCAAGAGAAACGTACCATTTATCACTCGTGGTTGGTTTTTTGTGCGTGTGACCTTCGTAGGAGTCAAGGTTGAAGTATGCTCCCTGATTTCCTCCTTTGTAGAATCCGACACCTTCGATACCTGAAAGAACACCGATAAGTGATGAACCCGGAACGCTGATGTCGACATCGCTTCCTGAGATGTCAGCTGCGGGAATGACAACTTCGCCGTCAATGATCGGGATGACGGTTCCAACAGGGGCCGTCTCGATCGTCAGGTTGTAGCAGGATTTGGTTCCGGCGGTCTGATTGTCAAACGTCAGGGAAACAAAGTCTTTGTCTTCCACGAAAACAAGACTCCAGTCAGGATCGGTTTTGCCGCCTAAGGTGACTCCGTTGATCGAAAGAGACCATTTGTCATTGCTTGATGGTTTTTTGTGCGTGTTCCCTTCGTATGACTCTACGTTGAAGTACGTCGCCGTATCTCCGCCGTAGTAAAACAGCATTCCCGGGAACGTGTTGTACAGAACACCGATGACCGATGCATTATCCACTTCTTTGGCAATGCCTGCGGTTATCTGTTCTTTTGGGATCGTTACATTTCCTTTGACCACAACAGCGGTTTTGTCCGGCGCTGTGATTTCTATGGAGTAATTGTAGGCTGCACCATTCGTAGTGTCATCGTAAAAGAGACGAACAGTTTGACCGCCTGAGACGGTTACTTTGTCCCACTCACTGTCGGTAACCTCGACCTCGTTGATATAGGCATACCACTTGTCATTTTTCGAGGGGGATTTGTGTGTGTGACCGTCATAGGAATTAAGGTTGAAGTAGGTTACCTCGTTTTTGACGCCAAAGTATAATTCTGCTCCTTCAAGCGTGTTGTAGACTGCAGCTATCAGAGAGTTGTTTGCCGCCGTCTTTGGGACATCACTGCCGGATATCTTTGCAGCGGGTATCTCCACCTCTCCGGTATCTGCGGTGTATTCGTAGGTGAAATCTGTATCACTGACGATGATCTCGAGCTTGTTGATCTTGTAGACAGAGAAGTCGGCCGGGGTCGGTATTTGACCAGCATAGAATCCCCAGTCGTCTTCCGCCATACTTTCATGCATATCCCACAGACTGA
>Ga0265294_10005103_pt1 | contig 16097 bp, 14 predicted proteins | sample MunlanPumphouse3_FD_192504 | JGI IMG/M metagenome (GOLD analysis project Ga0265294, IMG submission 192504) | Groundwater microbial communities from a municipal landfill in Southern Ontario, Canada - Pumphouse #3 | ecosystem: Environmental > Aquatic > Deep subsurface > Groundwater | place...
GCTATGATGATTTTGGTTAGACGCTTATTCACTTGAAATCCCTCCTCTATATTGGTTGAGAACTCACTCAACTGTTAGTGTAAAAAAATTCTATAGTCAGCGGCATTAAGCGATTGTATAGGGCGTTAATTGAGAGTATCGCCCTATACAATCTCGCCGTTCGCGATTGCCCACATCACGCCCGTTTCATTACGACTTCCGGTTCGTACTTGTGAACGATTTTTTCAGCTTCGGCAACGATATAATCAATGTCTGCGCCCTCGGCGGTTTCAAAGACGAGTTTCGTTGTCATATGGTTGACACTTGCGGTTGTCACACCGGAAAGCGCGCCGATGTCCTTTTCCATTTTCGCGGCGCAGTTGGCGCAGTCAAGTCCTTCGAGTCTGAATTGCTTTTTCATAGTGATTTCCTCCTTAAAATTATTATTCTGTGATATGGCTCAAACTTTGTTTTAGAATGATGTTCACGTGATCATCTACAAGAGAATAGTAGACCACTTTGCCGTCTTTTCGGAACTTTACCAAGTTGGCCGCTTTCAAAGTTCGCAATTGATGTGAGATTGCGGATTTTGTCATATTTAGCAAATATGCCAAATCGCACACGCACATTTCGCTGACACCCAAAGCCCAAAGCATCTTAACTCTTGTAGGGTCTCCGATTGCTTTTAGAAAATCAGAAGCGGCAATCATAGTTGTATCTGAAAGCATTTGTGACTTCACATTTGCAACGATTTCTTCGTGGATAACATCGCAATCGCACACGTCTCCTTTAACGGACATAGAAAACACCTCCTTGCATTTGATTGAGTGACTGTTCAACCATACCTGCATTATAGTTGAACAGTCACTCATTTGTCAAGGGGCTTTTGAAAATTTTTTATAGCATCTGCCCTTATCGTCTGCCACGTTCAGCGAATGCGTGCAATTAACACGACAATGGTGTATGTACATTGCATATTCGGCTTTTGGGACAAGTTGGAGTTTTTCCATTAAACAGGATAGTTTTGGGTTATTTCAACATTGTTAAAGAAAGGCTGTAAAACGATGAATATGTGAAAATTTCCACTACCGCTGAACGAGCAAAAGCAGGGCGGGTGCATCTTTTCACGATTTCCGTTCGGCTGGTACATTAATGCTCGTTACTTTGCTCGGAATGTTGTCAAATAGTTCTTTTCCCATGTGTTCGTACCTTCCTCATCTATGTTTTCGTTTAATCCACAAATAGATCCGGCAAATTGTATTTCACCAAATCCATATCATCGCAGACACCTCTGTTTCCGCAAGTCTCTATGCTCCTTTTAAGTTTCAACTCCGGCTCCGGATTTGCTACATACTCCGGATGTTTCAAAATATATATTGCAGATTCTCTGGTGAATCCATGTCGTTGTACACTAATAACTTGCTTATTTGTCGATCCGTATTCAACAAATTCATACCAATCATTTTCAACCTGATCCACTTCTTTAATCTCTTTATATGCTTTTGACACTTTCAAAAAATAATTTGAGAGTCGAAACAGTATTACATCATCTATCACTGATAGAACCTCAGAAATTACTATATTTCTGTGTTCACGCGAATCATTATAATCAATATACGTTCTGTCTACATATAGAGCATCTTTAGGATGGTTTCGCTTATGTTGCAATGCCTGATTCATAATCTGACTTAGGCCATATCCTTGCACCCACTGACCAAGAATGACTGCATACCAGCTTAGCTTTCCATGTTTGTGTGAATATTTACCTACATGCCCTAACGTATCTGACTCGTATACTTCCCACTTAAATATCTTACATAACCGCTCGAGGAAAGCCATCAATTCATCACGATCATATTTTCCGTCAGCGTCAATTTCAGGAAATTCCAGTCCGTTAAATGCTATTGCTTGATATAATGATTCCGATTGATCAACAGATACCGTTATATCGTCATCCTGTTGAAATTCTTGATTAGAGAATGCAGCTCGAATCTGTTCTTCTTCTCCTGGCTTCATCAAAGCGGTAAATTCACGGCGTACATTACTGTTACGATTCTTCATGATATCGTTCAAAAGAATGATCGCAAATTTTCTCATCATATCATAAGAATCGGCGCTCTGCTTTTCAGGGTATTTTGTTAGTTCAACTGTACCTAAGAGTAATGTCTCAATAACATGCTTTTTCTGCGGCTTTGTGAGCTGCTTTTCCACAGAAAGTGTTTGCTCTGGTATTTTCTCCCTCAGCAAACTCACATATTTTTCATTTGCTTTTTCGTTTGATGCAACTAAAAATACATTCCCATATAAACTATAGTCTAATCTCCCTACACGGCCGATCAAATTTCTAAAGTCAACGGGTTTCATATTCTTTAAGCCGTTTCTAAAATCTGTAACAAACAAATTATCGGCTGGCAAATTGACGCCCTCAACAAGTGTACTGGTGCAAAATAAGGCTGTAATATTTCCGCTTTTAAACAGGTTCTCTATCCGCTGCCGAATCGATGAAGGTAAATATCCAATGTGATATGCCACGCCTTTTTTGACAAGCTCAGCCAGATAGTAGTCACCATGAACTTCATTGCAGATATCTTTTGATAATTCCATAAGAAGCTTGTTATCTGTTTGTTCCACTCTGTTTGCAGCAAAATCTCTTGCAGCTGTTACAGTCTTCCTTGTGGACGGAAAATATACAATCGACTGGGTCTGATTCCCATCGTTGTCACGTTCAAAACGAAGAAGTACATCCGTCAAGTCAGCATCCGGCAACGCTACCGAAGTTATAGAAATAGGTTCTTCAGCATGTTCATCATAAACACTCACTTCGCTACTTTCGAGATCAATCAGGAATTTTATTTGCGTAACCGGTGAAAGTGAAGTAGTAAGATGTTGTTTCTTTAATGACTCAGCATCTAGTTCACCTATTAGTTTCAAATAGATTTCCGGATTAGGAACATTTGGCGATGCAAATACTACATGGGTATTAGGTGAATTTTCTGCAAGCATCTGCACTACCTGATAATAGAATGGACTTCTATTGTCATCACTTGATACCTTATGAGCTTCGTCAATAAACAAATAGTCTATATGTAGCTTCTTCTCATTTATAAGCAAATAAAGGAGACGTTCTGGCGTCATTATCAAAATATAATTGCGACACTCCTCAGGCAATTTCGGTTCCACTTGAAGTGCCGCATCACCAGCAGCGGTGACAATGTGGTATCCATACTTTTTTAAATTCGTACCTAGGTCTTCAGTAACTTTTATGCGCACTTCATTGATAAGTGCTTTTGTTGGAACAATAAGTGCAAAGTTATTTTTCTTACCTTCTAAAATCTGCTGCTTCATGAAAATACGCATGATAAAGGACTTTCCAGTTGATGTTGGTGCTGAAAAGCTATAATATCTGTCGGTGATATGATCATAAATTTTTCGTTGAGCTGTCATGAAAGCGTTGTCTGGGTCGGCAGGAATAGATAGCAGTTCACGCTTGAACCTCGAAAAAATCCTTTCTCGTACATCTACCCCTTCAAAAGTTGAATTCAGAAGTTTCTTCCCACGATAATTATTAATCGTACTCAACACTGAACCTGTAACATAAGATACTCGTCTGTCCTCCGGATATAACTCAGACAGCATTGTTACAATTTCCTGTGCCCATTCCTTCTGAGAATCTGATAGTGCGGGATGATTTGATTTTGAAAGAAGGTCTGCAAAAGAAAGCGCGTCCGCGAGAGAAAAAACCTTCATTCTGCTTTTATCAAAGTTAAATAACCGAATAGCATAGTTAAAAAGAATATCATGGTACAATGTCCTCAAATATTGATTTTCATTCAATTTGGTGAAATAGCTATACCCAAAATTTTTCTCATCAGGCATCATTTTCACCTTCTCTCATGACATTCTTCATAATTGATTTTTTGTCATCCTCGGCATCATCGAATGGAAGAATATAAACATAAAACGATCTGTTGGTAAGACCAAGCTCTGCAATTTTTTCTTTAATTTGTGGCAATGCATTAGAAACACCAGCGGTAATCTTCTTATCAACAAGATCCCGATATTCCTGACTGCTATATTTATTGGGATCTAATCCAAGGGTATAACCAAGAAACAAACCGTATGCTGTATCGCGACAGACTGTTTTATCAGGTCTGGGTGTTATTATTTCATTTAGCTGCTGCGCGACCGGGTCTTTCTCAGGAAGTTCAAAGACTGTACTATCAACAATATGTATCTCCGTAGAAGCATGTTTTTCGATCTGTTGGACACGTTCAAACGCCTTGTCGATAGCTATTCCAAGATCGCCAATCACACTTGATGCTCCGAACACCATTTCGTATGATAAGGTATGTTCATCACCACCAAGGCTAAGCAAGTGCATCCCATCGCTTACGCTTTCATCAGACCTTACCGATACATTCAACTCAACCTTGCTGTAAATCTTTGGAGCTCCGAGAACTGATTCCAGAAAAGCATATAGCAGGATTTCTCCGACTTCATTTCCTGTACCTCTTTCATCAGCATGTCCGCTCTTACGCATAAGATCAAGCGCTTCCATACCAACGCTGAATACATTTCCTTCCAGTTCAAATTGTTCAATCTGTGAACGCGAAAATACATACTGGCCAACGTTCCATTCAAGAAATTCCTGCAAAGAAGTTTTTGAAAATCTGTTACTAATAACTTCTTTCATTCGGAAGAGACGCAACTGTTCGTTGGCATGCTGCCCTAAAGTCTCCAAATAGGGGACTTCAACAAACACATCATTAAATTTCTTATCATTAATTGACTTTTGCAGCATGTGATCACTCTCCTCAAAAAAATGCTTCAATTATTATTTCCATATACTTCAGGATTTTCCGCAACCATAGATGCTGGCTTTTGCTTTGCTTCAAAGTCATATTTAATTGGAGTATTTTCCTCCGATACAGGTAATTCTTCTCCATCCGGCGAACTGTATTGTTTGAAATTTTCAGCCTGCTCCATGACTTTTTCAAATACCTCTTCATCCCACTCTGGTGGATACCCATTCTTATAAAGCAAGACAGTTAAATCCATATTCAACTGGTTTTTGATATCCTCACGAGTAGACCAATCTGCATATTGAGATTTATCGTCAATAAGCCCTTTTATCTTTTTGGCAAGAATAATGCATTTTTCATCAGCATATGGGAATCCATGAGCATCACGAACTTTAACAAGAATGTCATAGAAAGCTTTCTCTTCATAAGAGATTCCCATTTTTTCAAATGATCTTTTATCATCATTTAAATCATTCATGATTTTAATAAGCTGATCAGAAAGATCATTAACAAAATCAGATACGACTTCGCTTGTAAATATGAGCTTGTCACGGCTATTGTACGCATCAACAACCTGCCGCAAACGTTCATCAAATTCAACGGCCTTTACCTTGTTAGTTTTACCATAAGCTGAAATCGCCTTACGTAGGAGCTTCAAAAGAGCATTAAACTTGGTAATCGGCAACTTTACTGTTTCCAGTTCTTTCAGAAAATCATCACTGAAGAGATCTACCGACTTATGCTCGTCCACAATATTCTCTATGCCAGTGCAGGTTATAGCCTCACGAACCATATCCTCTACAACATGATTCATAATCTCAGCATCCGGAGCGTCACCCTGTGTTTGCTTGTAAATAATAGAGCGAATGGCAAGATAGAACTGTGCTTTAGATGTCTCCTCATCCGTAAGTTCACCCGAAGGAAAGCATATAATATATGCGCTTTTTAGTCTTCGGGAGAGTCCCATAAAACGAGTCTGAGTATCCTTTTTCATCTGAACAAATTCCGCTGCTTCATTCAAACAATTAAGCCTATCAAGCGGAGAACCATTGTAAAATTTTGACGCATCAAATCCACTAAGTAATTCATCAATAAGAGACAAATGATTTCGGAAAATTGACAATGTAATATTTAGCTCATCAATAGGACTGTCTTGCGGGCTGCCGTACTTCTTTACGGCCTCCAGCATATCGTTTTTAATTCCAATATAATCGACGACGAGACCTCTATCTTTACCGTCAAAGACACGGTTTACACGAGAGATGGTCTGAATCAGAGTATGTTTCTGCAAAGGCTTGTCAATGTACATGACCGCCAGTGATGGGACATCGAATCCAGTAATCCACATATCGACAACAATAGCAATCTTGAAATTTGAATCTGTATTTTTGAACTGTTTGTCCAGCATCTTTCGGTGTTCTTTGGTGCCACACAGGTCATACAGTTCTTTATCATCATTCTGTCCCTGCGTAGCAACAAGATTTATCTTCGGAAGCGCCTCAAGCTTATCAAGCTGTTCCTGCGTTAGTTCGTCTTCATTTTCCGCTTTACGCTTGACTGCCCAATCTGGCCGCAAGGATTCAATCGCCTTTAATACATGGAAAGCAATCTTTCTGTCTGCACAGACTATCATTGCCTTCTGTACAATCTCCGGCTTTTCAGCACAAAGAGATTCATAATGTCCTACAATATCCACTGCCAATTTTTTTATTCTGTCTGGATGACCAAGGATCGCGTTCATTTTGCTCATAGCGCGCTTGCTTTCCTCGATCTGCTCTTCTGTAGATCCTTCCTCAGCACACTGCTCGTAATATTTTTCTATTTCCTTTGCCTGCTCATCCGAGAGAATGACACGAGCAAGGCGCGGTTCATAAGCGATGCGCACGGTGATGCCGTCATCGCTGGATTCTTTCATTGTATAACTGTCAACAACATCTCCAAAAACAGCGATAGTTTCGTCTATTGGCGTTCCGGTGAATCCACAGTATGTTGCATTTGGAAAACTGGTACGTAAATAATGTCCAAAGCCATATGTTGTAAAAACGCCCTTATCCGTCTTTTTAAGCTTTGCTCCAACACCAGTCTGGGTGCGATGAGCCTCATCGGATATGCAGATGATATTGCTGCGGTCAGAAAGGAGACCTGTACTCTCACAAAATTTCTGAATTGTCGTGATATAGACGCCGCCGCTTGGCCGATCATTAAGAGTATCGTGAAGATCCTGACGATTTTCGATGCTGCGAACATCATCTTCATGGAGGTATTTTTTTGCTGTCACGAAAAGTTCTGATGTCTGCGTGTCGAGGTCTTCACGATCAGCAATAATGATAATTGTAGGATTATGAAATGTGTTGTCGTCCCGAAGCGCAATTAACCTTGAAAGGAAAAGCATAGTATATGTTTTTCCACAGCCGGTCGCTCCAAAATAGGTACCACCCTTTCCATCACCTTCAGGGCGCATATGAACTTTGACATTTGCTATCATTTTCATCGCACCAAAATACTGCGGATAGCGACAAACAATAGCTTCGCTTTTTTTACTGTCATCAGGATAGAACACAAAATCCCTGAGCAATTTCAATATACGTTCTTTGGCAAATGCGCCTTCTACTATCGTATAAAGAGAGCTAATTCCATTTGAAACTTTATCTTTATCGTTGGCTTTATTCCATGCATAGTAATACTCATACGGCGTGAAAATACTACCCATACGGTTATTTGCACCATCGCTAATGACAGAAAGAAAGCAATACTTCATTAGCTTTGGAATGTCTCGACAATAACGAATTGTAATTTGCTCCCATGCGTTATGAATAGTCGTATCTTCTTCGGTAGCCGTTTTAAACTCCAAAATTGTAATAGGAATACCATTGATGAAAACGAGAAGGTCGGGGCGACGTAAACATTTATCTTGCACAGAATACTGATTAACCACCTTGAAAATATTGTTCTCCGGATTTTCAAAATCAATATAATCCACATGAAGAGCAACTTTGGAGAGGTCATCACGTCCAAGATCAAATCCTTCTGTAACAAGACGAAACGAGTCCCTGTTTCCAATATACAGTGGCGTTGAGCTGATAAGACTCAACTTGTTAATGATCTTTTGAATCTCAATTTCACTTAGATCATTGTTGTAATGCGACACTAAAAAAGAGCGCAAATCTTCTGTTAGAAGAACATCTTCGTACCGCCTGTGAATGCTTTCGCCGGGCACATAAGTATAGCCTTGCTGCTGGAACAGTTCAATAATTGCCTGTTCGAGTTCATCCTCTGTAAATTTTCCTTTTTCAAAAATATAATCCACCAGGAACGCCTCCTTCCAATTAGTCTTCAGTGCTATATTCATCAACCAGATAGGCATCAAGAGTTGCGGCCATATTTACAGCAAGATTGGCAAGCGACTTTTGAATGTTTGCTGTATTCATTCCTGAGCCATGCGCTCCTATGTTGTTTCTGATATAGGGAAGTGCCATAAGTACATTCTGTCGGAAGCCCTCGCCGCTGATACTATCTGGCAAATCTAAATGTTCATCACTCACAATTTGCTTTGTAAGTTCTCCCGCATTGCCCTTATCAGCTCCGCAGATGATTTTCATAATACTCTCATAGCTTTTCCCAGCATTCGTAATTGCCTCAGCATAGTCTTCCTTCTCGAGGAACTCCACTGCCTTTATCAGCTCGTCATAAGCTGACTGAAATACGGGTGCAGAATCCCTTAGCTCATGCAGTTGTTCCAGCGTTTTGCGTTTTAAATCCTGTTCGAACTGCTTAGCGTCGATTTTGATCATCACGCCATCGGTAATAATCCATGGCACTTCATTTACACGAAATGCCTCGTTAACTTGTTGCCGAAACGACTCCTTTTCATTTTCGGACAGGGCATCATACTGGAGCTCAATTAAATCGAACAAGTACGGCGTAAACATACAGCCAATGACAACACCAACATCCACAATGGGGCTGAAATCCGTCGCTGCCCAATTTGCAACCGGAGCTCCGATAATCTCGTTCAACTTTTTTGCAGCAATTTCAAGCGCGTCAGTCGTTTCCTCCCAGCTGTCATAGCGGCTTGGATGATATTTCTGCGGTTCCCGAAAATTTTCAAGAATTTTCGCAATTTTCTGTTTTACCTCGAACTCGATTTCTCCGCAGATATGATCCTTGGATTCACCGTTACCGACTTCGATTAAGTCTTTATAACGCTGAGAAAAAATCATACGGCGGCCACCTCTTTTTCAGCTTCATCAAGGGAACCCTTAATCAAAATTGGGCACAGATCCTTAATGCGAGTTTTAAGACGCTCATTTATTGCCTGTCTTTCTTTATAAGCTTTGTAGATATCGGAAATCGCCTCCTGAACCTTGATGTCAGGTATTGGTATCTTAACATCGCGCATTTCTTCCCAATCAAAGGTCTCTCTTGCAGAGCCCCATGAATGAAAGCGTGCATATCTATCAAACTCTGCTCTACAGAAAAACAGCATAAGGTATTCTGGCACCAACCGGTCTTTTTTCGTACTAAAAACTGTCGATATAGATGACACAAGGAACGTTTCGTCTGTGTCATTAAAACCAAGAGACATTTTATCTCCACGGCGTGAGGTGTCTGGTACATAGGCAATATACGCAGGTGGCACTATTTTATAGTTATTTAAGCTAACCCCTTGCATGTCCGCCTTAGTTGTAATCATCTCTTTTGAAACCGCCAGCCCTCTTACTGCATCAACCGTCAATCCCTGTTCATTTCTGCTGTCACTTTGAATGATGTATTTGCCTATCTTTTCAGCTGGGCACCGACGTCTCAAATCCTCAATATATCCGTCGCAGACAAGTTTCAGATCCTCTAGCCCTGTCTCATAAGCCTTCTGGTTTGCAAGCATAGCATTATAAATATCAACATACTTCCGCTGAATTTCAATCGATGGCAATTCGATGTCAATATCTGAAATATCACCAACGCGGCAATACTCCCGAGCAGAACCCCAGCCAATAAATTCACACTGCCTGGCGAACTCATCTCTTTTGATAAACAAGTTCAAATATGCAGGCAAAATAATTTCCGGTCTACTCACAAAGAATATCTCATAAAGAGAGGAGCATATGGCTTTTTCAAATTCAATATTTAACGCTATTGAATTTATCTCCATTCGCGCTGGATTGAACACAAAATCATATAGGTAAAAGGTGTTATAAAGGCTTGTATCCGCGTCCGGCTGCTTTGCATCTATAAACCCTTCTCTCGATACACCTCTAATAGGCAAATCAGAAACGCCATCATATTTTTCTCTACGCTGTGTAATCAGATCTCCAAGCTTATATTTAGTCAATCCCATAGCCAATCCCCCTGAACGCCTCTTCAAGCATGGCCTGCGAATTCTTTTCCCGTTTCATCACGTCCTGCATCTCGGATTGAATACGAGTCATTTCCTTCGAATAGTTGATATCCAGATCATGGTCAATAAACTCAATGTACTTGCTCGGTGCGAGGGAATAATTCTCTGATTTGATATCGTCAAGTGTAGCCGACTTACAATACTCTGCAACATCCGAGTATTTGCTTGTGTCAGCATCCTGCCAGTTATTGTATAGTTGCTTGACCTTAGCAATCTGCTCATCCGTCAGGACGGTTTTCTTTTTCTTCTTGCCCTTGTCAATTACTATCTCTTCGATATTGCTGTTCCATGTGCGCAAATCGACAAAGAGGATTTCATTAGTACGGTTACGTAGTTTCCTACCATGCCATTCCCCAGCCTTTTTATTCATGTTGACAATCCAAAGTGTAACTGAAATATCCGTGGTATAAAACATGTCACGAGGTAAAACGATAATAGCTTCGATTTTATCATTCTCGATTAGGCGTTTACGGTTTTCATATTCCTCCGGATCATTCAAAGCACCATTTGCCAGAAGGAATCCTGCGATACCGTGAGTAACGTCCAGTTTTGAGATCATGTGAAGAATCCACGCGTAGTTTGCATTAGCAACACGAGGTACTGTATAACCGTGCCAGCGTGAATCATCAGTCAGTTCATCCTCTGCTCTCCACCCTTTCAAGTTAAAAGGCGGATTTGCCATAACAAAGTCCACTTTCTTGTCTTTGTGAAGGTCTTCCGTAAAAGTAGAGGCATTCTTTTCACCAAGATTATGCGCGATTCCTCGTATGGCAAGGTTCATTTTGCAAAGTCGCCAAGTATCCGGGTTGCTTTCCTGCCCGATGATGGAGACTTTCTTTCTGTTTCCATGATGCCTGTCTACAAATTTTAGAGACTGTACGAACATTCCACCGGAGCCACAGCAGGGATCATAAACTGTTCCGCTATAAGGTTCAATCATCTCCGCGATTAACTTTACGACACAGGCGGGAGTATAAAACTCACCATCTTCCTTTGTACCGGAAGCGGCATAGACCTGAAGAAAATACTCATATACGCGGCCGATAAGATCTTCTTGCTGAAATCTATGCGCATCAATTTTATTAACTTCGTCAATCAAACTCTTAAGTTTCGATTTGTCTGCGCCAAGAGTAGCATACAGGTTTTTTGATACAGCTCCCTTTAATGCTGGATTGCTGTCTTCAATATCCGCCATAGCCTGATCGATGATAACGGCAATGTCATCTGAAGATGCTTTCTTCACGATATACGACCAGCGAGCTGTTTCTTTCAAATAGAAAACATTTTCTGCGTTATACGAAGACACTTTATTTTGAAGAATTTCAACCAGTTTTGGATCGTCATCTTTATGCTCTTCCGCAATTTGTTTGCGTCTTTTTTCAAATTTATCTCCAGCAAATTTCAAGAAAACAAGTCCGATTACTGCATCTCTATTTTTCTCTGTGCTGCCGATACCACGTAGCGCCACGCGACAGTTCCACAGAACTGTTTCAAGCGAAACTTCTGTATTTTTTGCTTTTGCCACTCTTGCCATTAAATTGTCCTCATTTCCGGCACCCACGAACAATGAATGCTCATTTTCTATAATTTGCAACTTACACATTCTTATTACCAGGCAGTTTTTTATTCACCCTTCTTTTCAGTGTCATCTGCCGCGCCACCAGAACGAATCCACTCATCTACTTCTGACAGCTTAAACATCCAGCGCCTGCCAACTTTATATGCTGGCATATCGCGCTTCGAGATCCACTGCAATAATGTCTCGCGCCCTACTCCGAGATATTCCTGAACGTCTTTGAGATTTGTCCATTTTTCGATGTTTTCGCTCACGCTCATACCTCCGCATTTACATCTGGTATAAAATCAATTTTCACTTTAATATCAAACATACTATTGTGATTTGGAAAACAGTTCTTGCCATCTGAATCCTGCATTTCAAAGTGACAACAAAATCTTCCTTCCTTGCCGCGAGTCTGCATGACCACGGCAATTTTTTTATGCGTTCCCGGCTCCATCTTCGGAATCTGTATAACTGTCTGCTCCGCAAGTGGCCCGGTCTTATACGTCTTTATAAAAACCAGCTTCCGTCCTTCCCAAGTTACAGTTCCTGTGTTCCTAAGCTCCCAGACATGCCGGAAGGAATTATCAGTATTTTTCTGATATTCTTGCTCTCCGCCATAGGCAGATGCGCTGTCCCCTTTATAGAGAGGCTTGAACTGTATCAAGTCATCTTCTGGTTCATCCGCGAGCAGCCTTCTATATTCTGTTGAAATAATGTCTTCCACATCAATGTCTGGGCTTTCAAACAATAGCTGATATTGCCTAGCAAGTGCCGCAGATAAACAATTCTTGTCAGGTTCAATTGTATCTGGTATCCCGTAGGCATTCATAGCTTCGGGAATACGGTCTTCATCTATGCATTCCATGAAGAAGGCCTCTATTCCAGCGACGTCAACAGGGGAAGGAAACGTTTGTTTCAACTTGTCTGTTAGAGGTTTCGGTTTTGTACCGCTGATCAGCTTCTTCTCATATTCGTGGCTATCATACGGAGAATCGGAAAAGTTCTTACTTCCACCAGCCCTGAATAGCTTGGCCACAAAAATGCTCTGATTTTGTATTCCTTTGCAGTAAGGATAAATTTTCTTGCTGCACTGTGAAAAGTCCATTCTCTGACCCCGTCTTTCAAAAAGTCCCTAATTAGTCCCATTAGTCCCTTCGTAGCCCGATGTAAGTCCCATCCTCAAAAAGTATCCTATGAACAGATGGATGGAGGCAGTGAAATAGGCTAAACCCAATTTAATGTATAAATTATACAGTGTAAATTAACATTAGTCAATATTTATAATGCTTTATTCAACACTATTTCACTCTAACCGACAGATATCGAATCATCAATGAAGTTGGTTCTCTGATCAAGAACCGTTCGCAGCAGACTTGATGAACAACTAAATATCAACACCAGCGGCGCGAACTTGCTGGCCTATTCGAAACGGAGCTTTGTGCTCTATTCCGGGTGGCCTCTTCGCGCCTTTTTTCGGCCATAGCCTGGCTCCGTTTCTACAACGAAAGGAGCCAAATCATGGCAAACAATGAAAATCAGAAGACCTATTTCATCTTCATCCGCAGCACCGGCGATAAGGTGCCCGTCTCAAAAGAACAGCACGACGCTTTCTATAAGGAAGCCGACCGCATCCGTCACAAGGAACAGGATCACGGCAGGTGCATGTGTCCTTACCGTTATGCATGGAAATGCGATGGTGACTGCATCGGCTGCGAATACCATGCAGCAGGGGACACCCTTTCTCTTGACGTTACAAATCCGGACGGTAACGGCAATATGTACGACTATCTGCCGAACAACAACACTCCAATCGAGGAACTCATTTCTGACCGCATATTATTGGAGCAGCTTTTTGCACGCCTGCGCGAACTTGATCCGGAAGCGGATACCATTATTCAACTCTGGATGGATCATCCGGAAGGTATCTCTGACCGTGCTATTGCAAGGGAACTCGGTCGCCCGCAGAAAACCTTCGCGGATCAAATGAAGAAGTACCGTACTGATTTAAGAAAAATCAGAGACGGCAAATAATCCAAACCGCAGCAATTCCGGCCACTATCCCTCATCAGGATGGTGGTCGGAATTTTTTTTATTTTTTCTCCGCTCAAATTGCCTGCTCATCTCCAGTGGAACTTGAAGGACAGAGAAAAGACCTTCAGAAAGTGAGGTAAACACGATGCAAACAAGTTACACAGACACTGGCGGGAACGTCCGCGAGGAGATTCAGCTTCTGAACTTCATCAGCCGCGTATCCGCCCGACTGGCAAGAAATCTTTCAATTCTTGCCGAGCAAAGACAATCCGAGAAAGGAGAAAGAACCTATGAGCAAAATAGCAGACATGAAACAGACAATCGAAGAGCTCCGCAGTGCTGCTGCCGCTATTAACGACGCAGCCGACTGGCTTTACCAGCAGTTCTCCAGTACAGACAATTCTGATAAGCAGCAAACTTCTAAATCTGCTGCTACAAAAGAAGAACCCAAGCCGGAATTAAAGCTGGAGGACGTAAGATCCGTTCTCGCCGGGAAATCCCGCGCCGGACACACTGCTGAGGTGCGTGACCTGCTCCAGAAATACGGAGCGACAAAGCTCTCCGCTATCGACCCGGCAAACTATGAAGCCCTTATGAAGGACGCGGAGGCAATCGGAAATGGCAAGTAAGCAGCACGCGATCCTTTCCGCATCCGGCGCTGACAGATGGATTCACTGTCCGCCATCGGCACGGCTCTGCGAAACCTACGAGGATAAAGGAAGCGACTACGCAGCGGAAGGCACTGATGCTCATGCACTCGCGGAGTTCAAGCTTAAGAAAGTGCTGGGGCTCCCGGCAGACGATCCGACAGATGGACTTTCCTGGTATTCCGAAGAGATGGACGACTGCACCAGCGGCTATGCCGAATTCGTGCTGGAGCAGGTCGAGGCCGCAAAGAAGACCTGCGCTGATCCGGTTGTCCTGATTGAGCAGCGAGTTGACTTCTCCCGCTGGGTAGAACAGGGCTTCGGTACCGCCGACTGCGTCGTCATCGCAGATGGCACGCTCCGGGTTATTGATTTCAAATACGGCCTCGGCGTTCTTGTTTCCGCTGAAGAGAATCCGCAAATGAAGTGCTACGCCCTCGGGGCTCTTGAACTCTTTGATGACATCTACGACATCGATCAGGTCAGCATGACCATCTACCAGCCAAGACGGCAAAATGTCAGCACCTTCGATATCAGTAAGGACAATCTGTACCGCTGGGCAGACGAAGTCCTGAAACCCACAGCAGAGCTTGCATTTGCCGGGGACGGTAACTTTCTCTGCGGAGAATGGTGCGGCTTTTGTAAGGCAAGAAACGAGTGCCGCGCCAGAGCCGAAGCCAATCTGCAGCTGGCACAGTACGATTTCAAACTCCCGCCGCTCCTGACGGACACCGAAATCGAAGTCATTCTTTACAAGGTGGACGAGCTGATCAGCTGGGCATCTGACATCAAGGAATATGCCCTGCAGCAGGCGCTCTCCGGGAAGGAATGGAACGGCTGGAAGCTGGTCGAAGGCCGCTCCAACCGTAAATACAGTAACGAGGCCGCTGTTATCCAGACGGTCGAGGAAGCAGGATTTGATCCGTATGAAAAGAAGCTGCTCGGCGTCACTGCCATGCAGAAGCTCCTCGGAAAGTCCCGCTTCGATGAACTCCTGACGGCTTACATCGAAAAGCCGCAGGGAAAACCCACTCTTGCGCCGGAAAGCGATAAACGCCCGGCCATGAACACAGCAAAAAATGATTTTATGGAGGAAAAACATTATGAGTAAGAATATGAAAATCAGCAATCCCATGAAGGTTATCACAGGTACCGACACCCGTTGGAGCTACGCAAACGTCTGGGAACCGAAGTCCATCAACGGCGGCACACCGAAGTACAGCGTGAGCCTCATTATCCCAAAGTCTGATACCAAGACCATCGCCAAGATTCAGGCTGCCATTGAAGCCGCTTATAAGGAAGGCGAAGCAAAGCTCAAGGGCAACGGCAAGACCGTCCCTGCGCTCTCTGTCCTGAAAACCCCGCTGCGTGACGGCGATGCGGAGCGCCCGGACGATAAGGCCTATAAGAACGCCTACTTTGTAAACGCCAATGCCACCTCTGCTCCCGGTATTGTGGATGCAGACCTGAATCCCATCCTGACCCGTTCCGAAGTGTACTCCGGCGTCTATGGCAGAGCCAGCATCACATTTTATGCTTTCAACTCTTCCGGCAACAAGGGAATCGCCTGCGGCCTCAATAACCTGCAGAAGATCCGTGACGGCGAGCCTCTTGGCGGCAAGGCAAGTGCTGAGTCTGACTTCGTCACTGATGACGATGAAGACTTTCTGAATTAAGGGAGG
>Ga0265294_10005105_pt1 | contig 16095 bp, 11 predicted proteins | sample MunlanPumphouse3_FD_192504 | JGI IMG/M metagenome (GOLD analysis project Ga0265294, IMG submission 192504) | Groundwater microbial communities from a municipal landfill in Southern Ontario, Canada - Pumphouse #3 | ecosystem: Environmental > Aquatic > Deep subsurface > Groundwater | place...
AACTCAGATTGTAAGATAATATCCAAGAAGAAGGGGCATCAGCATGATTTTGCTCATCTGTACGAGCACGGAGAGTTTCATGTCCCGAAAAGAGATATGCAGCACGCACATAATACAATAAAACATTAAGAAGTAGTTCATACCAAGAAGTGTATAACGAGTTCTCCCTGTTGTGTACTGCAATAAAAACAGATTCTGTCGCTAAGAGGCCAACGGAGCCTGAAGCCTTTTGTTGATTATCCCGTTTGAAAGAATCATTCCGAGAAGGAAGAAGGCGATAAAGAAAGGAAAACTTCTGATGAACCCCTTTTGTGCAAGAAGGCCGAAAATCGGAGGTATTCCCGTGGAGCCGATATATGCGGTTGCCATCTGCATTCCCATGACACGCTGGCTTTGGCCCTGTCCAAAACGCTTCGGGGTAAGATGCAGCATGCTCGGGTAGATGGGTGCGCATCCGATTCCGATAAGCAGCAGGCCAAAAGCATTTTGCAAGTTGAAGGCGACAAGTAGGATCCCTAAGCCAAGGAAAAGAAAGCCAAGGCGAATCATTGAGTTGCCATTTAACTTGAAGGTAAGGAAACCACTGGCAATTCTTCCTAAGGTGATTCCTAAATAGAACAAGGCGCTGAGTTGTGCGGCTTCTTCCACTACATAGGAACGGGCCAATACCATGTAGGAGGCGGCCCAAAGGCCTGTGGTGCTTTCAAGGGCGCAATAACAGAAAAAACAAAAAAGGACCAACGGAAGGGAACTAAGTTTCTTCCTTGGTTCTTGCCGGGCTTGTTTCTCTTCTGTTGGGCGATTGTTTTTCCAAAGGCCTATGGCTAGGAATAAGAAGAGAGAGAGCACGACCTGGAAAATCCCAATGCTTCGATAGCCTGCGGTCCAGGTTTTTCCTTGTTTCAGGAAAAAAGCAATAAGAAAAGACCCTCCTGTTGCTCCTAGCCCCCAAAAACTGTGAAGCCAACTCATATGCCGGGCCTTGTAATGGATGGCGACGTAATTATTCAAGGCCGCATCAACCGAACCGGCTCCGAGGCCATAGGGGATGGCCCAGAGACAAAGTTGCCAAAAACGGGAAGAGAAAGAGAATCCAAGCAAGGCAAGAGCTGTCATAAATACGCTTATGGTGGTTACCTTTCCTGTAGTAAGCCTTTGGTTGAGCCTGTCGGAGAATAAACTTGAGATGATGGTATTCCCTGCGATGATCAGGGATAGGATACCTGCATATGATACAGGAACATTCAACAAGACATGCATGGCGGGCCAGGCGGTTCCTAAAAGAGAATCAGGGAGGCCCAAGCTTATGAACGCAATATAAATGAGGATGAGAAGCATAAACTCAAATCTATCAGATAAAAGACAAATGTGCTATTCTGAAGAGGAGGTTTTGTATGAAAATTGGGATTATCGGGACAGGAAAAATTGCTCACAAGATGGCAAGGACAATCCATGCCATGGGACAGGAACTTTATGGAATTGCTTCCAGAGACCAAGAGAAGGCGAATGCTTTTGCTTCTGAGATGGAAGTGACCAAAGCCTATGGTTCGTATAAGGCCTTGGCTGAGGATAGCCATATAGATTTGGTATATATAGCAACGGTCCATAGCGAGCACTATCAGAATATCAAGCTTTGCTTGGACAATGGACAGAATGTACTTTGTGAAAAAGCGTTTACCGTTAATGCAAGACAAGCAAAAGAAGTTTGTGCTCTTTCAGAAAAGAAGGGCCTGCTTCTTAGTGAAGCTATCTGGACTCGATATCTTCCAATGAGAAAGACCTTGGAGGAAATACTCCAAAGTGGAATTATTGGACAGATACGGATGCTTACTGCAAACCTTGGATATGAGGTAAGTACTGTGAAACGAATCAGCGAGCCCTCTTTGGCGGGAGGTGCTCTTCTTGATGTGGGGGTCTATCCACTTAACTTTGCCCTTATGGTATTGGGTAATGACTACAAAAGCCTTGAAACCCATGCTGTGATGACTCCTTCCGGGGTCGATGAGCAGAGTGTCACCACGTTCTTCTATCCTGATGGCAAGATGGCAACCATTGAGAGCTCCTCGTCCGTTGCTACCGACAGGAGAGGCCTTATTTACGGGACAAAGGGATATATCGAGGTGCAGAACCTCAACAATCCTGAGGTGATACGGATATTTGATACTTCTTCTGTATTGGTGAATAGCATCGTCGCTCCCAAGCAACTTACTGGTTTTGAATACGAGGTTCAGGCTTGCCTTGATGCGATAGGGCAAGGAAAGTATGAATGCGAGGCCATGCCTCATGATCAGACAATCCTGGTGATGTCCATCATGGATGAGTTACGATCCCGCTGGGGTCTGCGATATCCTTTTGAGTAATTGCCAAGAATGCGAAACCTCTTTACACTTCTGCAATGACAAGAAGGTTGGTATGGCAAAGATTCAGATGAGGACACCGATAGTTGAGATCGACGGGGACGAGATGACCAGAATCCTTTGGAAGATGATCAAGGAGCAGCTGATTCTTCCCTTTGTTGACCTCAAGAGCGAATATTATGACCTTGGTCTTCCTCATAGGGATGAGACTAATGATCAGGTCACTGTTGATGCGGCAAACGCCATAAAAAAATGGGGCGTCGGAGTAAAATGCGCCACCATAACCCCCAATGAGCAACGGATGGAAGAGTACCATCTGAAAGAGAAGTACAAAAGTCCGAATGGCACTATTCGTGCCATGCTTGATGGTACGGTGTTCCGTACTCCTATCCTGATTGATTCTATCAAGCCTGTGGTAAGGAATTGGAAAAAACCAATTACCATTGCGCGTCATGCTTACGGGGATATTTATCGTGCCACCGAATATCGTGTTCCTGGAAAAGGAAAAGCCGAATTGCTGTTTACAGGAGAGGATGGAGAGGTGACATTCAGAAAGACAGTCTATGAGTATGAAGGCCCAGGAGTGTTGCAGGCTATCTACAACAAGGATAGTTCCATCGAGAGTTTTGCTCATAGTTGTTTCAAGTATGCCCTTGCCGCCAAGGAGGATCTTTGGTTTTCTGCCAAGGATACCATCAGCAAGAAATATGATCAGGCTTTCCGGGATATTTTTCAGAGTATCTTTGAGAAATATTACCAAAAAGAATTTGAGAAATCAGGGATAGTCTATTTTTATACGCTCATTGATGATGCCGTCGCACGAGTAATCCGTAGCGAAGGTGGTTTCATCTGGGCTTGCAAGAATTACGACGGGGATGTGATGAGTGACATGGTATCCACCGCTTTTGGATCATTGGCGATGATGACCAGTGTTCTGGTAAGTCCGGATGGCAAGTATGAGTATGAGGCTGCCCATGGAACGGTAACCAGACACTATTATCGGTATCTTAAGGGTGAACAGACATCCACCAATCCGATTGCGACCATATTTGCCTGGAGCGGAGCGCTTTCAAAACGAGGTGAGCTGGATGATCTTCCTCGGCTAGGGGTGTTTGGAAAACTTTTGGAGAAGGCCTGCTTCCAGACTATGGAGGAAGGTATCATGACCAAGGACCTGGTTGGCTTGGTTGAGGGAAAAAAAGTTGAGAGTGTCAGTACCGGTGCTTTCATTGGTGCTATACATGATAGATTGGAAGAACTCCTCAAATAGAGAGGGAAGACTTAGGCAAATAGTACACATTTTTTTTTAGATTTCGTGTATAATCCTCATGATGGCATACGATGAATCAAAAATACAGACATTAAGTGCGCTGGAGCATATCAGGCTTCGGCCAGGCATGTATATAGGTCGTTTGGGCAATGGCACCCACGAGGACGATGGTATTTATATCCTTTTGAAAGAAGTCATCGACAACAGTATTGATGAGTTCATTATGAATTGTGGCAACAAGATTATTGTCAGTCGGAAGGAAAACGTCCTCAGTGTACGAGACTTTGGCCGTGGCATTCCTCTAGGCAAGTTGATTGATTGTGTCTCGATAATCAACACTGGTGCAAAATACAATGACGATGTGTTCCAATTTTCCGTTGGTCTTAATGGCGTGGGTATCAAAGCTGTCAATGCTCTTTCGTCTCAATTCACTGTCACTTCCTTCCGTGAGAAAAGATTTGTCTCGGTCTCTTTTTGCAAGGGGGTGCTAAAGAATCAAGACCAGGGGAAGACGGATGAGAATGATGGCACTCTTGTTACTTTCGTTCCTGATGCCGAACTTTTTGGACAATATTCCTATAATGAGGACTTTCTCATTAAGAGAATGCAAAGCTATGCATACCTCAATACCGGGCTGACACTGGAATACAACGGGAAGAACTATAAGTCCAAGGATGGGTTGCTGGACTTGCTTCAGAATGAAGTGGGGGACACCGGTATGTACGATATCATCCACTATCGTGGCAAGCAGCTGGAGTTTGCCTTTACCCATGTACCAGGAGACTTTGGTGAGAATTATTTCTCCTATGTCAATGGACAGCATACCAGCGATGGAGGAACCCATCAGGGAGCTTTCAAGGAGGGTATTCTCAAGGGTATCAATGAGTATTTCAAGAAATCCTGGGAAGCCCAGGATGTTCGCGATGGTCTCATTGGAGCCATAGCAGTCAAGGTTAAATCGCCGGTATTTGAGAGCCAGACCAAGAACAAGCTATCCAATACAGAAATTCGTTCCTGGATTGTCAACGAAGTGAAGGATGCCATCATTGACTTTTTGCTTAAGCATGCGGACCAGGCGCTGAAGCTCAATGAAAAGATCCTGAACAACGAACGGCTTCGCAAGGAATTGAATGATGTGCGGAAAGGGGCAAGGGATGCTGCTAAAAAAGTCTCAATCAACATTCCCAAGCTAAAGGATTGCAAGTATCATTTAGGCCAGGTGGCTTCCCATCAGGATGAATGTGACCGCTCTATGATTTTTCTTACCGAAGGGGACAGCGCCAGTGGTTCCATCACCAAGACAAGGGATGTGAAGACCCAAGCAGTCTTTTCCTTGCGAGGTAAGATTCTTAATGTTGAGGGGATGAAGAGGACCGCAATTTACAAAAATGCGGAATTGTACAATATGATGGTTGCTTTGGGCATTGAGAATGGGATAGAGGGTCTGAGATATGCGAAAGTGATAATTGCAACCGATGCTGATAATGATGGATTTCATATTCGAAACTTGCTGATGACCTACTTTCTGACCTACTTTGAGGATTTGGTCAGCACGGGACGTGTGTATATATTGGAGACTCCGTTGTTCCGGGTTCGAAATAAAAACTCGACCACCTACTGCTACAGCGAGGCTGAACGTGATTGCGCAATGAAACAACTTCGTGGTTGCGAGATTACACGGTTCAAAGGCTTGGGAGAGATCGACCCAAAAGAATTTGGGCAGTTCATCGGAGAGGATATAAAGCTTGTTCCTGTCATTTCACCAGGAATGAGCGAGATGCGCAAGACTTTGCAATTCTATATGGGAGACAATACTCCTGAACGCAGGGAATTCATTATGCAGCATTTGTTATGAGGTTATGAGTATGGATGTGAAGAAAGAAAAGAATTTGTATGCACCAAGGACGGTCGCTTCTTCTCTTGTTGTGCCACCAATGAACTTTGTGGCAGTTGACGGTGTGGGCGATCCCAAAGGGCAAAGTTATCAAATGGCCATGCAATTACTTTACGGGCTGAGCTTTACTATCAAGATGGCTCCTAAAGGAGGCAAACTCATCAAGGGGTACGATGAGCCTTATACCGTCCCTCCTTTGGAAGGGCTCTGGACCTGTAAGGGGGATCGTGGTGATTGGACATGGGTCAGTATGATCAGACTTCCCGAATTTGTAGATCAGGACCTGTTTGATTGGGCCAAGGGGCAAGTAGCTACAAAAAAGAAACTGGATGTGTCAGGCTTGCGCTATTTTACGTATGATGAAGGCCTTTGTGTCCAGATACTCCATATCGGTCCTTATAGTGAGGAAACCCGATCCTTTGCTTTGATGGATGCTTATTGCAAGGATGCTGCAATTGAAAGGAAGAACGGTATCCACCATGAGCTTTATCTGTCCAATCCCCGAAAGACTGCAAGTGAGAAACTGAAAACCATCTTGCGCTATCAAGTGACGAAGGTGAATGTATAGTGGCACAAGCGCAACAATTATTTAAAGATAATTTTCTTGAATATGCTTCTTATGTTATCAGGGAACGGGCCATCCCTGATCTTGTTGATGGCTTGAAACCTGTACAACGACGCATCCTTTATTCCCTGTTTGAGATGGATGATGGCAAGTTTCACAAGGTTGCCAATGTGGTCGGATGGGCAATGCGGTATCACCCTCATGGGGATGCTGCAATCTACGAGGCCTTGGTGAACCTGGCGAATTGTGACCTTTTCATAGAGCGGCAGGGAAACTTTGGAAATTTCATGACAGGAGACAGCGCCGCCGCTTCGAGGTATATCGAATGTCGTTTGCTTCCTTTTGCAAAACAGGTCCTGTATAACCCTGAGCTGACTACGTATGTTGATAGTTATGATGGTCGGAACAAGGAACCTTCCTTGTTCCCCGCCAAGATTCCCGTAGTGGTGATTCAAGGAGTACAAGGTATCGCAGTGGGCATGAGCACTATCATCCTGCCCCATAATGCCATTGAAGTGCTGGATGCGATGAAAAGTTCTCTTAAAGGAGAGCCTTTCGTTCTGTATCCTGATTTTCCTGGTGGGGGTATCGTTGATGTAAAAGAATACGATGATGGCAAAGGCAGGGTTTCCATTCGTGCCAAACTCGACACCAGCGATCCCAAACGTATCATCATTGAGGAATTACCCTACGGGACCACCAGTGAGATGATGATTGCCTCAGTGGAGAAGGCAGCCAAGGCCGGGCATCTCAAGATATCCTCCATCAACGATTACACCTCCGACAAAGTCAATATCGAGATAAACCTTGCAAGAAACACCTTTACCAAGGATATTGTGGATAGTTTGTTTGCCTATACCGCCTGTGAGACAACCATCAAAGTGAATCCTTTGGTCATCAAGGACAACATGCCCACTATTATCGGCCTCAGTGAGATGATAAACTTTCACGCCAAGCATCTTGTTGATGTGCTGAAAAAGGAATTGGAATTACAAAGGGGGCATCTGCTGGATGATTTGCAAGCCCGTACTTTGGAACAAATCTTTGTGGAGGAGAGGCTTTATAAGCGTATCGAGACCAAAAAGACAGTTGAAGCTGTGAATGAGGCTATCATCAGTGGTTTCAATCCCTATTCCGACCAGTTGCAGCATGCGATTACCGCTGAGGAAGTGGAAAGATTGCTGAAGATTCCCATCAGAAGGATTTCCCTTTTCGATATCGAGAGGAATCATCAACAGATTGATGAGATCAACACTGCCTTGAAAGAGGTGGGGGCAAAACTTGCTGATCTTAAGGGGTATGCCCTGGAATATCTTGATATGCTCAAATCCTCTTTGGGTGTTGACAGCCATAAAAGGAAGACCACTATCAAGGATTTTGAAAGGATTGCCATCAAGGAAGTCGCCCAAAGGGATCTTGATATCAACTATGATCCTGTTAATGGGTATCTGGGGTATACCGTCAAGGGTGGAAGCACCATGCTCACAGTAAGCAAGTTTGATCGTATTCTTGTCATTCGCAAAGATGGTTCTTATCAGGTCATTGATGCACCCGATAAGGAATTTGTAGGCAAAGGGATGCTTTATTGTGGTTTTGCGGACAAGGAGGAACTGGATAATTTGGTCTTTACCGTGCTATATCAACAGAAGGAATACAAGTATCTTTTTCTCAAGCGTTGCAAGATAATACAGTTTCAGCTCAAGAAGCTCTATGAATTGCTGCCCGATGAGCAGCAGTATAAGCTGATCAAGCTTTCAACCCTGCCCAATGCGGAGATAAAAGTCACCTATAAACCCAAGCCGGGCATGAGAATTAAAGAAGAGACTTTTTATTTCAGTGATTATTCAGTGCGTGGAGCCCGTGCCAATGGATTCAGACTCACTGTAAAGGAAATCGCCTCGTTGCATCTTCGCGGAGTCAAGGAAGTGATTAACACGGAAAGTCAGGAGCCCACATTGTTTGACGAGGAGCGAAAAGATGAATGATATCAAGCAGAGGATTCTCTATGAAGACAATCACCTCATTGTAATCAATAAGAAATGTGGGGAGTTGGTCCAGGGCGATCAAAGCGGTGACAGGACCTTGGCTGACGATGTGAAGGCATATCTGAGAGAGACCTACCACAAGGAAGGGAATGTGTATCTTGGTATTCCTCATCGTTTGGACAGACCCACAAGTGGGATAGTAATCTATACCAAGACCGAAAAAGCCTTGGTGCGCATGAATGAGATGTTCAAGGGAAGTGGGGTCAAGAAGACTTATTGGGCTATTGTTGACAAGGAACCGGAACATAGTGAGGGGACTTTGGTACATTATATCATTCGTGATTCCAGGACAAACAAAAGCGTAGCCTTGCCTGTTGAGGAAAACGGGGCGAAATTGGCCAAGCTTGATTATAAACTGTTGGCAAAAAGCACCCGGTATTTTTTAGTGGAGGTGGTGCTCCATACCGGGAGGCATCATCAGATTAGAGCCCAATTCGCTGCGATAAACATGCATATCAAAGGGGATTTGAAGTATGGGGCGGCAAGGAGCAACCCTGATGGAGGTATCTGTCTTCATGCACGCAAGGTCGTTTTCTCACACCCGGTAAAGAAAGAGGAGATAACCATCATCGCAGATCCTCCAGAGGACAACCTATGGTCTTCTTTCATGAATTCTCAAGGATAGCCACCACTCCTTCGCCTTTGTAGCCGTTGGCTTTGATAGCCAAGGGTTTGTGTGTGTGGTAATGGATGAAATGCTTTGTCTCATCCTCCACGCTTTCCTTCTTTAAGTCCTCCAAGTGCATCATCCCTTCTCCAAAGGAAGGATTGACCGTCATATAGATGCAACCCAGGCTTGTCATGTTTTGAAAGAAATGGGTACCTTGGCTTGGCTCAACCTGGAAATCCTTCAAACCTGTCTCCACAATGACCTTGGAACCTGATATTTGTGACCAGGAGACAGGAATTCCCAACCAGTTGTCACAGGAGCCAAGACGGCCTGCAACAATAAGCAAGTAGTCCTTGCCTTTTGCAACCAAATTTGCATTGAGAGTGTCAAGTTCCTGGACCATCTCCAGCATTGCTTTTTGCTCGAACTTCTCTATCTTGATGCATACCACATCCTCGATGTTGTCTATCTTGCCGTTGCCCATCACCAAACTTGAATACACGATTGCCTGCTTCTTTTCCTCTTCACTGATGCATACATCGCTTTCTTCGTTTCCTTCTGCGATAGGTCGTATCTGTAATAAACTGAATTCCGGTTTCTTTGGCTCGGGTTTATTAAGGTTGACAGCGAACTCAATTTCGATAGGTGTGCTCATCGCCCTGGTACCCAATTCAAGGATATCCTTGACAATTGCTGCCAAGGGAAATGCCTCATATTTAAGGATTCCGTTGAAGGTTATCACTTTCTGGCCTTTTGCCTGCACATTCTCGCAAAGCAATCCTGTCTGTGAATCATAGGTACTGGCGATATATTTCAAAGATTGTGGATAATCCCAGGCATAATTCAAATCAAGCAAGACCAGGTTTTCCGCACTGTTCTCTAGAGGTCTGAAGGCGCAATCAGCTCTCAAGGCATAGAATTGGGTTTGGGTGCTGGTGTTATTGCCACCAAGGAACTGTATCGGCCGTTTGGGGTGGACGGGAGAAAAACGGAAAGCAGAACCATTGTCCACGATTGATTTCCCGAATCCAAAACTCAGAAGGCCCACACCATCAGTGGTTTTTTCTCCACCTAACGGATAATAATTCAGACTTCGTGCCACTCCGCTGATGTTTGGGTACCAATAGTTACCATGCAGCCCTCCAATGACTTGCTGGATTACCACCGCCATCTTCTCCTCCTCAAGCATGTGCTCGGTGGCCCTTAGGTATTTCTTTGCACGGTTGAAGAAGGTGGAAGCCCAGACGCATCGTACAGCATCGCAGAGCTCCTGGAGACGTTGTGTGTCATCACTGTTATTCGGGATCATGCAGGTCTCATACACTCCAGCGAATGGCTGGAAATGGGAATCCTCCAACAAGGAAGAGGAACGTACCGAGAGAGGTTGGTGGATGACCGATATCACTGTGGCCAGGTCTTGTACCAATTCCTCCTGCATCGGGTGGGAAAGAAAGATGGTAAGCAGTTGCTGATTGGATAAATCCTCATTGACTCTATCTTTCAGCTGGTTGATTTCCATGAATTGGGTGAACTGATCGGTACTGATGACTATAGTGCGGGGAATGGACAGGTAGACATCGCTATACTTTTCAATCAAACCGCTGGAACGTAATTCCTTGTCTATGAAAGCCAATCCTCGGCCCTTGCCTCCGAGAGAGCCGCTGCCAATTCTCGAGAAGAACAGAGTCTCATCGTAGTTGCTTCTGCTAAATAAAGAAATGACCCCTTTTGCCCGTTCCGTCCGGTAATTCCGTATCGTTTCAGTGATAAGGCTCTGGCAGGCAGCCGCATCGTTTTTTGTATCGATATGGATTGCCTTGATTTTTGCAGCAAGTTGGTAAAGCCCTTGGGCCCTGAGCCAACGGGAGAATTCATTACGATTGCTATGGTAGGCGAAACAGTCGGAAGGAATGGAGGGAAGGATTCTTTGTAATTCCTTCATGGTGTTTGCCCTGGCTATCTCCATGCCATTGTCCGGATTACGGAAGATAAAGGGACCAAACCCATAATGGCTGTTCATAAAAGCAATTAGATCAGAAAGAAGGGTTGGTGATTGTTTCCAAATGAAGGAAGCGCCGATATCAGAAGACTCTCTCTCAAGGGAGATGTCAGAGCTTTGCAGCAGTACCGGGAGCTGGGGATCTTCCTTAAGGATATCCTCCGCCAATCTGAGTCCTGCATTGGGATCTTTCTTGCCTTCACGGGCAAAGGATATGTCGCTGATTACTCCAAGCACATTATGCCGATATTTGCTAAAAAGCGCATAAGCCTCCTCGTAGGTCCTTGCAAGCAGGATCTTGGGACGGCCTCTCATCCGTAGATGTTTTCCCCAGTTGTTCAAGGCCTCCAATATGGTGGAGTTGTTTTCCTGGATCAGGCAAGTGTACATCAAAGGGAGATAGGAACTATAGAAACGGACCGAGTCCTCCACCAGGATAATGACTTGAACGTCCGCTTCCTTGGTGTCGTGGTCGAGATTCATCCTGTCTTCCACCAACTTCACCATAGCAAGGAATATCTTGGGGTCGCCCTGCCAGTAAAAAAAGTAGTCGATACTCTCGTTGCCCAGCGTTTTAACAAATTTATTTCGCCGGTGAGCGGCTGAAGGAGAAAGCACGACTACCGGCATATCCGCATTGATGCTCTTGATTTCAGAACATAATTTCTCCACAGGTTCGTCCAATAAGTCAATCATTGTGATGACAAGCTCAAATTTTCTTTCTGTGAGTAAGGACAAGGCCTCTTTCCTATTGTTCGTATGAGTAATCTTGGGAGGATTGGAAAGGCAGAGCTGGGTATATTCGAGATAAAGCTCTTCCTCCACTCTTCCATCCTCCTCAAGAAGGAATCGGTCATAGTCACTACAGATGAGCAACACATTATAAATATGTTGCAACATCAAGTTTGAAAAAGGGAGCCATGTAGGATCGAGTTTATACATGGAAACTATTCTAGCATAAGTTAATTTGAATGAACATCGATTCTTAAAACAGATATATATCGCATTTTTTATTTATCATTCTAACGATATCATCAAAATTTATAAAAAAAATTACGGTATATCAATTATTAATTTGACAGAACAAAAACTCGGGTTTAGGCTGAAATCTGAGAGGAGAAATATCCAATGTACAAGTTAGAGCCGTTCATGGCGGAATTGGAGAAAAGGAACCCCGGGGAGCCGGAGTTCATACAGGCGGTACGGGAAGTTATAGAGAGCGTGATTGACGCGGTGAATGAGAACCCGGCGTACGAAGCGGGGAGGATACTGGAGCGGATGACGGAGCCTGACCGTGTGGTGATGTTCCGGGTGGACTGGGAGGATGACGGGGGCAGGCTGCAGACCAACCGCGGGTATCGGGTGCAGTTCAACAACGCAATCGGCCCGTACAAGGGGGGGCTGCGGTTCCATCCCTCGGTGACGTTGGGGACGCTGAAGTTTCTGGGGTTCGAGCAGACGCTGAAGAACAGCCTGACGACGCTGCCGATGGGCGGGGGGAAAGGGGGGAGCGACTTCAACCCGAAGGGGAGGAGCGATGCGGAGATCCTGCGGTTCTGCCGGTCATTCATGACGGAGCTGTCGAGGTATATCGGGGCTGACACGGATGTGCCCGCGGGAGACATCGGGGTGGGTGCGCGGGAGATCGGGTACCTGTACGGGCAGTACAAGAGGATGAGAGGTGAGAACACGGGGGTGCTCACCGGCAAGGGGCTGGGATTCGGGGGCTCGCTGGTGAGGCCCGAGGCGACGGGGTACGGGACGATGTACTTCGCCGAGCAGATGCTGCGGGAGCACGGGGAGTCATTCGATGGCAAGCGTGTGGCGGTCAGCGGGTTCGGGAACGTGGCGTGGGGAGCGGTGAGGAAAGCGACGGAGCTTGGGGCGAAGGTGGTGACGATCAGCGGGCCTGATGGATATGTGCTGGACGAGGCTGGGGTCGGAACGCCGGAGAAGTGGAGCTTCATGGAGCGGCTACGTGCGTCGAACCGGGACGTGGTGGAGCCGTACGCGAGGGAGTTCGGTGCGCGATTCGTGGCGGGGAGGAAACCGTGGGAGGTGGCGGTGGACATGGCGTTCCCGTGCGCAATCCAGAACGAGCTGGGGCTGGAGGATGCGAAGGCTCTGGTGGGCAACGGTGCGCGGTACGTGGTGGAGACGAGCAACATGGGGTGCACTGCGGATGCGGTGAGGTACCTGATAGGCAATCATATCCCGTTCGCTCCGGGAAAGGCGGCGAACGCAGGGGGCGTGGCGGTGTCCGGTCTGGAGATGAGCCAGGACGCAGCGCACCTGCAGTGGAGCGCCGAGGAGGTGGACGGGAGGCTGAAGGGTATCATGAGGTCGATCCACGACGCTTGCGTGCGCGAGGGGCGTGAGGGGAACGGCTATATCAACTATGTGAAGGGCGCCAACATCGCCGGCTTCAGGAAGGTCGCCGACGCCATGCTCCAGCTCGGGTATTGACCTTTTTCAAACCCTGACTCTATGACGGCTCGTGTAAACGGGCCGTTTTTCTATTTCCTTGGATTCCGAAGGATGGAAGAAAGGGTTGACAATACCTATTTTAATTGTGTACAATTTAATTGTACAAAATATTTGTACAGGAGACTGAAAATGAACCTATATGAAATTATTGTCCGTGACAGGGAAGGAAAGGATGTTTCTCTTTCGGAGTACAAAGGGAAAGTATTGCTTATCGTCAACACCGCCACCGAGTGCGGTTTCACCCCACAGTACAATGGACTCCAGAAGTTGTATGAGAAATATCAGAGCCAAGGGTTTGAGATTCTTGATTTCCCTTGCAACCAATTTGGTCATCAGGCACCAGGGACAGGAGAGGAAATCCATACCTTTTGCACTCTCAGGTACAAGATTACTTTCAAGCAATTTGAGAAGATAGAGGTGAACGGAAAGAATGAATCCCCCTTGTACACTTACCTGAAGGGCGAGAAGGGCGGAGTACTTGGTCCCGCCATCAAATGGAATTTCACTAAATTCCTTATCAGCAGAGAAGGGGATGTACTGAAACGGTATGCTTCAGCGGACAAGCCGGAAGATCTTGCTGGTGATATTGAAACTGCGCTTGCAAAGTAACTAAGATACCTTCGATTAGGAGAGGAGATGAGTGACGATTATGATGAACTGAAGTTGGAGAACCAGCTTTGTTTTCCGCTATATGTGTGTTCCAAGGAAATTGTGCGCAGATATACGCCAATCCTTGAGAAAATCGGCCTGACCTATACTTCGTACCTCGTCATGCTGGTTTTGTGGGAGGATGACAACCTCTCCGTCAATGAGTTGGGAAATCGGCTTTGGCTCGATTCAGGGACTCTTACTCCTCTCCTTAAGAAGATGGAAGCTCAGGGGCTGGTCCATCGCATCCGTATGGAACATGATGAACGCAGGGTGAAAGTGTCGTTGACTGAAAAAGGACATGTTTTGCGCAAGGACGCACTCCCTGTTCCCTTCCAAATCGGCTCATGTCTGAGCCTTGGGAAAAACGAGATGAAAACCCTGTATGCCCTATTGTATCAGGTCATGAAGGGAATGAAGAGCTGAGATAACATATCGCAATATTTCTCCGGGATCCCTTTTTCTCATTTTTTTGGGAAAATGTATCCGATTCCTTTTGGGATAATCAGTAACTTGAGGGAAAGGGATTTTCCCCAAAAATTCCTCTCGTACACTAGGAATGAATTTCTTCTCTTGGAGAATTCCAGTGAAAACGGAAGAGAAAGCGTATTTTCTCATAACTCTGTTTTCGTTTGTTTTTTTTGATTGCAAGAAGTTGACGTTATTTAAAATAATGTAATTAATAAGAACTATTCTGGAATGCTATCACTTTTGTATAACACTACATATAGTGTATATTGAATTGAATGCCCATAAATGTTGTGTTTTTATGCTTGCAAAACAAACTTTCTCATGGTATCGTTTAAAACAGTTCTAAGAGTATTTTTGAGCTAAAAACAGCATAAATAAATTTTATTTGGAGCAACAGCAATGGAGAAAAACCGCTTAAGTCCTTTGGGGAGAAAAATATTTCTAGATAGATATGCTTTAAAAGATGTGCAAAAAAAAACACTTGAGGTGGGGGATATTGTCGTTGCAGTGAGTAATGTCAAGACAGGGCAAAGAGAGATTGGCGTTGTCACGGAAGTGAAGGATTTTGATAACATCTCTGTACGTTTGGATGACGGGACTTACTTGACAGTTAAGATTGATGATATTGACAAACCGATAGAGACCAGTCCGGAGCAGATGCTTGCTCGTGTGGCGAAAGGTATCGCATCACAGGAAAAGGTTCCTATCCGTTCAAAATGGGAGAAGGAATTCAACTGGTTGCTCGACGATTGGAAGTTCGTTCCTGGGGGGAGAATCCTCACTGGTGCCGGAACCGACCAGAACCTCACCTATTTCAATTGCTACGTGATTCCCTCTCCTAAGGATAGCCGAGGGGGTATCATTGCAAGTCTTGGACAAATGACTGAGATTATGAGTCGCGGGGGTGGAGTGGGGATGAATCTTAGTTCCCTTAGACCTCGGCACAGTTATGTGAAAGGAGTCAATGGACGTAGCAGCGGTTCTGTCAGCTGGGGTGGGCTTTTCAGTTTTGTCACAGGGTTGATTGAGCAGGGTGGTTCACGCCGTGGTGCCTTGATGCTGATTTTGAATGTCTGGCATCCCGACATCATCGATTTTATCAATTCAAAGAGAGAGATGGGCAAGATTACCAATGCAAATATCAGCGTAGGGATTACCGATGATTTCATGGAAGCCGTCAAGGAGGACAAGGATTGGGAGATGGTGTTCCCTGATACGTCCGATCCCGAATACAACACCGTTTGGGATGGGGATCTGTCCACTTGGAAGCAGAAAGGAAAGAAGGTCATTGTATACCAGACGATGAAAGCCAGAACGATATGGAAGAATATCATCGAGAGTGCTTGGCTTTCTGCTGAGCCGGGGGTGTTTTTCATAGACCGTTACAATGCCATGTCGAACTCATGGTATTATTGTCGGATACAAAGCACCAATCCCTGTGGAGAGCAGGGGCTTCCCCCTTGGGGCGTATGTAATCTTGGTTCCATCAACCTGAGTAGGTTCGTCAAGGATAAGACAGTGCTTTGGGATGATCTTGCCCGTACTGTCCATGATGCGGTTCGTTTTCTCGATGATGTGATAGATGATACCCCGTACTTTTTTGAAGAGAACAAGAAAAGACAACAGGGAGAAAGGCGGATCGGACTTGGAACCATGGGTTTGGCGGATTTGCTTATCAAGATGGAGCTTGCCTATGGAAGTGAAGAATCCTTGGTCTTTATTGAGAAGCTTTATAAATTCATTTGCGAG
>Ga0265294_10005106_pt1 | contig 16094 bp, 13 predicted proteins | sample MunlanPumphouse3_FD_192504 | JGI IMG/M metagenome (GOLD analysis project Ga0265294, IMG submission 192504) | Groundwater microbial communities from a municipal landfill in Southern Ontario, Canada - Pumphouse #3 | ecosystem: Environmental > Aquatic > Deep subsurface > Groundwater | place...
TTGCGAATTTTTTTTATAATTACTAATGAATTTTTCAATCCATTCGATAACATTGCAACGTGCATCATCAGTTAAATAGACATCTTTCATTTGAGCTTTTTTAATTTCTTTAGGAACTTTAAATAATGTAACATTTTTTAAATGCTTATTATCTTCAGTCATTTTTTCTTTATAGCGACATGCTTTATAATTAAATCTTAATTTACCATCATCAATTTTAGGTAAATAAGCATATCCTTCTACTTTATTTTTACATTCCATAATATTTTTACAATTTAAACAATTGTTATATTCATTCATACTTTCTTCTAATAAAGAAGTATATTTAATTAATTCTTTTTTAGGAAGTTTTATTTTGCTTATAAAAGATTTGAATTCTTCATTGTTGCATGCTAATTCAAATTCCTTTTCTAAACTATAATTATTAGTACCTAATTTAAATACTTGTAGTTCTGTATCTAACTTTTTCATAAATCACCTACCTATATTTGTTTAGTATATCTTCCATTTCCCTTTTGCGTTCTGCGGTTGGAGCTTTAGTTACAATTTCTTTATCAAGCCAATCTGGTTTATCAACAATTGTTTTACTATTACTCTTCTTCACTTTCTGATTGCGGTTTTTATATTCTTCTTCTGCGATTTTCATCGCACTATCTACTGTTTCTATTTTACTTCGCTTCCATTGAGAGGCAATTACTTCTATAAAGGGTCTAATTAATTTATTTTCATTTATCTTTAAAACATAATCAATTAGGACATTAATAACACCTGGTTTTAGTTTCATATCTAACGATAAGTATTCTAATGTAGCAAGTTCATTCTTGTTAAGTCTTGTCCCCCCATTTTTCATAGCTAAGAAGTCATGAGGACTAGTTGTTTCAAATTGATAAATTATTTTACCTCTTTTTGAAGTGTCTCCAACTGGTTTTCTTAAATATTCTGGTTGATTACGATAAATTAAACTCGGTAACTTACCACTATGTTCTAATTCATAATAATTGCGACAGTTCATTGTCAACTTATCTTTATCAATACTTCTTTTTTCATCAATACTATTCCTAATTATTTCACTTAAGTCATCATCATTTAGGTCATAAACAAATGATAAATTAGTTATCAATTCTCTAATATCTTTAGTTATACTTCTAAAGTTTAATAATTCTTCTGGGATTAAAGATATAACATTATCAATATCTATTTTTGATATTACTTTTAATTTTTGTCTATTAGTTTTTTGAATACCACCTAATTCTTTAGTTGTTAAATTAGAAGATTCAAAGACTTCATTAAAAGTACAAGTAATGTTTTCGTAATCATTTAAGGGAAACTTTAATACTTTAAAGTATTCAACTATTCGATCAAATTCAGTTCCACCTACCGTACTATATAAAATAGTACTTAAAATAGGATTGTTCAAAAAGTCATTAGCATTAATTGGTGAATACAATTCATAAACATAATTATTAACTGAATCTTTCTTAATATAGGTTTTAAGAAGTCCTATTGCTTCTAGTTTTTCTCTAGCTTCGACTAATTCTGATAGACCTACTCCCATACTAGTTAATAAGTGATGATGAGTCATAACTGATGATAATACCTCATTTCGATCTAAAGATGTCCACAAAGAAAAATATAAGTTAATTGATATTGAACCAACAATGGGTTGGTAAAGCATCATCAATAACTTACGATCTTGATCATTTAATATGGTTTTATTGATGACAATATAACTATCCGCAGGTAATATTGCAACCTTAATCATATTATCATCCCCCTAACAATAGTTTCTCTAATCATATTTTATCATATAAAATATTATAAAAAAAGACAAAAATCCAAAATTTTGTCTTTTTGTGTTTATAACATAACATTATGATAGATGTTTTGAACATCTTCAATTTCTTCTAGTATTATAAGCATCTTATTAAAACTTTCTAAATCTGATCCCTCTAAAACAATTTTTGTTTGAGGAAACATTGATATTTCATCAACTTCAAATTCAACATTTGGCATAATTACATTGATAGCTTCCTTAATACGATATAAATCTTGTGGATGACCATAAACCATAGTACATCCTTCTTCTACTTCAATATCATCAATATCAATATCATTTTCAATCAATACATTTAGTGCTGATTCTTCATCTAAATTTTTAACTCCTACAACACATAAATGATCATAAGTATAGCTAACACTACCACTTACTCCCATTTTACCATTGTTTTTATTTAAAGCAGGTCTAATATAACTTAGAGTTCTATTAACATTATCAGTTAAACAATCAACAATAAGTGTTGAACCTCCTGGTCCAAATAATTCATAACGAACACTAACATAATTTTCGTCAACTCCACTATTTACTTTATCAATTGCTCTTTTAATAATATCAGAAGGGACTTGATCTTGCTTAGCCCTTTCAATTAATCTTTTTAAAACAGCATTTGATGCTACTTCAGTACCACCGTTCTTTACAGCTTGATATATTTCTTTAGCATACATCGAATATAATTTAGCTTTTACGGCACCTGTTTTTTGAATACTTGCCTTTCTTACTTCATATGCTCTTCCCATAAAATCACCTTTCTCGTCATTTATTTTACTTCAAATTGTCACTTTTAACAAGATTATAAATGAAAATCTTTTGCTATTACTAATTTGATGCGATGATTAACATACTTTTTATTTTTCGAAAAATTCGAAAAAAACGTTTTTCCATATATTGGTCCACATTCAAATTCAATAACTTGATCACTATCCATATTAAAAATAATTTCATTACTTACTTTATCTTTATTCTTAATTACCATTTTATAGTTTTCACCTGTTTTCAAACGAAAACTTTTACATTCCCCATTTTCTAATTTATCTAATAAAATATTATTAATATATATTTCATATGTAACATTATTATCAACATTATTATCAACTATTCTACTTATTTTTATCATTTAATCACATCCTTTTAATGATTTAATCCATTCTGTGATTTTTTTAATGCGTTTTTAGCGGCTTCTTGTTCTGCTTGTTTTTTACTATGGGCAGTCCCTTCACCATATATAATATTATCTATTTTTACTTGAACTGTGAATGTTTTATCATGTGAAGGTCCCTTTTCTTCAACAATAACATATTCTAAACTTCTCTTATCTGTTTGGACTAACTCTTGAAGAATAGATTTATAGTCACTAAAGAAATCTATTTCTTTTCTTTCAATTAGTGGAATAATATGTTTATAAATAAACTTCTTAACAACATCTAAACCTTGATCAAGAAATAATGCCCCAATAAATGATTCAAATATATCCGCAACAATAGTCTTACGAAACTTTCCCCCACTATCACTTTCACCTTTACCTAAACGAATATATTCATTTAAACCTAGTTTAATCGAATACTCATATAAAGCATTTTCGCATACATAGTGTGCCCGCAACTTGGTCATCATTCCTTCTTCAAATTCAGTATTGCTATATAAGTATTCACTCATAACTAATTCTAATACTGCATCTCCTAAATATTCTAGCCTTTCATAACTTTCAACACCCTCTTCATTGGCGTATGATGTATGAATAAATGCTTTTTCATATAAACTTAACCTTTTTGGAGTAATGTTTAATTCTTCTAATATTTTCATTAAATCACCTAATATCATTATATCAAACTATTATCCTTTTAAATATATTTATTTTACTTTTGTCTAAATTTGAAGTATAATTAAGAAGGTGTTTATATGAAATATATATTAATTAAAATGATAAAAATGTACCAAGGAGTTCCTGGATCATTCCATAATAGTTGTAGGCATATACCAACTTGTTCAAATTATGGTATCGAAGCTATTCAAACACATGGATCAATCCAAGGAAGTATTATGACTGCGAAAAGGATTTTAAAGTGTAATCCATTAGGAACTAGTGGATATGACCCAGTCCCACAAAGGAGAGAAAAAATGAAAAAAAATATTAAATTGTTACTAATTTGTTTACTGCTACTACCTCTAACTGGTTGCTTCAAAAGAGATAGTATGGAACAAATAGATATCTATACAACTGTTTACCCTATTGAATATGTAACTAATATATTATATGGAGAAAGCAGTAATGTATATAGTATTTATCCTGACGGAATTGATGTTAATACTTATGAATTAACTGACAAGCAAATAAAGGATTATAGTAAATCATCGTTGTTTATCTTTAATGGTTTAAGTTCAGAAAAGAATTATGTGGTAGATTTCTTTAAAGAAAATAAAAATATTAAAATAATTGATACTACTTTAAATATGGAATATAACAATAAAATTGAAGAATTATGGTTAAATCCTTCTAACTTACTGATGCTAGCTCAAAATATTAAAAACGGTTTAGATGAATATATCAACAACCATTATTTAAAAAATAAAATTCAAGCTAATTATGACAAATTAAAAATAGATGTTTCAAATATCGATGCTAAATTAAAGCTAACCGCAGAAAGCGCAAATAGTAAGACTCTTGTTGTATCAAATGATTTATTTAAATTCTTAGAGAAATATGATTTAAATATCATTTCATTAGAGAATAATCCAAACTTAACTGAAAAGGTTATTGCGGATACTACTGCCCTAATAAAAAGTGGAGAAATAAGCTATATCTATGTTCCTCAAAACGAAGAATTAAATGAAACCATTTTAAAACTTCAAGAAGAAACAGATGTCGAAATTGTATACTTTCATACTCTATCAAGTATATCCGAAACAGAACGCAATGATAAAACTACTTATCTTGATATTATGAATAATAACATTGAACTATTAAAAAAAGAAATATATGAATAAAAAAGACTTAATGTCTTTTTTTTATTCCATAATTAAATTATTAATCTTATCTTTATACTCTTGAATCTTATTCTTATATTCTTGTATTTCAAATTCATATTCTTGATTATCAGATTCTAATTTATTTATCTTGTCTTGATATTCCGCTATCTCATCTTGATAATATCTTATTTGCTGTTCATATTGATTGATAACTTGTTGATGATTATTTTGTTCTTCGGCAATACGTTTATAATAGTTCGTAGTATTTTCTTTTATCTTATCAATATTTGCACTTGAAGAATGTATTGTTACTGTAACATCATATAACAAACTATAGTTATGAATTTGTTTCTTTTTTAAATCGTTGACTAATACTTTATATAATTTTGAAAAAATAATTTTTTCAGCATCACGACTAGATACATGTAATTGATCATATATTTGATTATTATATCTTTCCACAACTGGGTAAATATGTTCAGGATAATACTTTACTTCTACTTCTACCTTATCTGTCAAACTTTCATCAGTTATATAATTGATATCATACCAATTATCTATCATTAAATCATCAGTCATATTGTAAGTTTCAACTTTACTAGTCTGTTTTATATTGTCAGGCAACTTATTAATAAATTCAGATTTAGCTATATCAAAAGTTGTTATACCAATACCTAAACCTAATCCTAATACTGTTGATAATAATACAATAAAAATTTTCTTTAAATCGTTCTTTCTATTAAAAACTAAATTATATAAAGTTTCTATTAGAAAAATATTAAAAATTAAAGCCTCTATAATAGCAATCGTAATACCTAAATAAATGACTCCTTTAAATAATAATCCAATGCTTATTACTAAAAATACAGTAAACATTAATAATGAAACTAAAAATGGTAATGATATTGTAATTAATAAAGATTTAACAAAGAAAGTTACTACTCTAGATAATATATCTATAAAAGGAAGTGGTCTACTTCTTCTTTCTTTAAATACAGGTTCCTTTTTTACTTTTTCTAACTTTACTTCATTATCTTTTTTTACATCTTTTGTTTCAATTAATTCCTCAGTATCTTCTACTCTAACAAATGTTGATTCTTCAAAATAATCTAGATACTTTGTTTTAAAAATATGTACAAAAACTATAATAGCTAAAATAAAGTATGATAAGTTTAATATAAAATACCAAACTTGAACAACAAAATGACTTATAAAGCCTGGTAAAATAGAAAATAAACTATTACCTAAACCACCAATATATTCTACTGGTATTCTAAATATTAATATTACCACTCCAATAATAAATAGTTCTAAACCACATCTAATAAATTCAGAAAAGGTCATACTTGTTATCATTTTTACTGTTTTACTGATAAAAGTTAATAATTCATTAATATAATTAACAATATTATTCTTTGATTTATTTTCACTTTCCTTTATCTCAGTTATACTTTCATTAACTAATGCATCCATACTACAATTAAATATTTTACACATTGTTATAATTTTATCCATCTCTGGATAAGATTGACCTGATTCCCATTTAGATACTGCTTGTCTTGAAACATCTAATTTTTCCGCTAATTGTTCTTGTGATAAGTTATGCTCTTTACGAAGCATCTGTAAGTTTTCACAAAAATTCATTTTCCTTCACCTCATAACCATTTTATATTAATTAGTAGTTGCTCACTACCGACTTTCGGTTGTTATTTGTCAACTCTCGGTTGCATTTCTTATATTATACTACAAAAAGGCCTTACAACAACAAAAAAACCTTATAAATAAGGTTTTATATCATAAGTGGCGGAGCAGGAGGGATTTGAACCCTCGCGCCAGTTACCCGACCTACGCCCTTAGCAGGGGCGCCTCTTCAGCCTCTTGAGTACTGCTCCGTTTTATGGCTACGAATTAATTTTACATTATATTAAATATAAAGTCAAGAAAAAATACTATTGATTAAATTAAAACCATTCTAACAAGAATGGCTCTAATCTATCTTTTTTTTACTTTAGGTAAGTTATCTTTCCAATTACCTTTAGGCATATAATTTGATACATCATTTCCTTGTTTTTTATTAATTTGATATTCACTTAATTCAGCGTCTGTTAATTTATTATTAAAATGATTATCATAAAAACTATACCAAGCTTCATATGAAGGTGTACTCAATATATGTTTACCTAGTTCTGGCTTATCTAATTCAACACCAAACTTAGTAGTTTGATAAGCACAGTATTCTATTGCATATTGTTCTTCAATTAAATTAATCTTATTACCATATGTAGAATTAATTGTTGAATTGATTATTCTAGAAATATCATCGATTACAAAGTATAAATCTACTTCAGATAATTGATCGATTTCATCTTTATTATCTAAAAATCCTGGGTCCATTCCATAGATTCTATTCTTTCTTTGTTTTGTTATTTCATCTTCAATATAAGATTCAATACTCCTATTACCATATAAAGATAAATTTAAACATTGACCATTAGCAAAAGCTCTTCCATTTACTATTTCTCTAATTCGACCTTCAGGATTATTAATATCCCATTCAATTGTTGGCAAAGATTCTCTATCACCTTTAATATAATCATATTTACAAATTGGATTATAGTCACCTATTGCATTACTTAAAACAGGTACCAATTCATTCAATATAGCTTTACCTTTTTGATTCGTTGAAATTATTAAATAATCATTTTCATTAAAATTGATTTTTATTTCAAATCCTTTGTATTTTCCTATTATTCTGCCAAGTAAATTAGCAAAATCATTAGTTGTTTCATAATGTGTAAGTTTTTTTTGTAAAAATTGTTCTAAATCATAAGCAGTTAAAATGTCCGCTTTATTCATTACTAAATTCCTCTCCTTCATAAAACGATGATATTATAACATAATATTCGTAAATAGCAATACATTTACTAATTATTTCCAAAGAAAAAGTCATCCTATTGGATGACTATCAATCGCTAAATGGTGACCCGTACGAGATTCGGACTCGTGAATGCATGCGTGAAAGGCATGTGTGTTAAACCGCTTCACCAACGGGCCAAAATCAATGGTGGGCCTGAATGGACTTGAACCATCGACCTCACGCTTATCAGGCGTGCGCTCTAACCAGCTGAGCTACAAGCCCATTTAATTTTTGCGTTGACTTCATAAGTATACATTAATTTAAATTTTTTGGCAAGACTTTTTGTCTTTTTTGTCAAAAAAATTGTCATATTTTAATTGATATAAATTTTAAATTGTGTGTAAAATAAGATTGGAGTATTTAATCAATTTCAATATTACAAAAATTTCTAATTTAAAAATTCATTTAAACTTTCTATATTTTACCTTTTATATATAATATTGTCAACCTATTTTATCTTTAATTAAAAAAAATAGTAATAATTGGTACTTTAATAAATAATAAAATCCTTTATTATGGTAATACTATAAGAGAAGGAGGAAATTATGGAAAAAAAATTATTTAATCTATTATTAATAATAGTTGCCGTTTTGTTTATTAATATACAAATTATTTCAGCACAAGATAATACGACTACTAACGATCCTAATAATAATAACCCAAATAATAATGGACTTATCGATGATAATAATAACAACAACAATGTCAATGATGACGATAACATATTAGATAACGATGATGATAACGACATTAACAATGGTAATAACAACAATAATGGTTATAATAACAATAACGGTAATAACAATAATGATGACATATTAGATAATAATGGTACTGAAAATGACAATATTGATGATATGGATGATGATGGTAATATGACAGAAAATATTGCCTATGGTTTAGGTGGTGCAGTATTAGGTGGACTTGTGACTTTCTTATTTACTCGCAAAAGAGATATTTGATTAATGAGATAGATATTTAAATATCTATTTTTTTAATCTAATAATATTATATTTATTAATTATTAATTAGATACATATATAAATAAAAATCACCATCTTTAAATGGTGATTTTAAAAGAATACTTACTTTTCTAAAAAATCATTATTATTTATACATATCTTCTAATTGCTTTTGAATATTTGTATCTTCTAAGTATTCATCAAATTTAATACTTTTTTGGAATACTCCCTTTGGAGTTATTTCAATTACTTTATCCGCAACAGTAGAAATAAATTCATAATCATGCGATGAAAATAAAATTGAACCAGTATATTTAACTAATCCATCATTTAAAGATTGTATTGACTCTAAATCAAGATGATTGGTTGGTTGATCTAATAATAAACAATTAGCACCACTAAGCATCAATTTTGAAAACATACATCTCATTTTTTCTCCACCTGATAATACTTTTACTTGTTTTAATGTTTGATCACCACTAAATAACATTCTTCCTAAAAAGCCTCTAATAAATGTATTTGTTTTATCAACCGAATATTGTTTTAACCAATCAATAAGATTTAAGTTATTATCATTAAAAAAACTTTCATTATTTAATGCTAGGTAATCTGTTGTAACAGTAGTCCCCCATTTTATAGTTCCACAATCAGGTTCCATATTACCACTTAGTATTTCAAATAAGGTTGTGGCTGCAAGATCATTTTTACTAAGTATAACAGCCTTTTCTCCCGAATTTATAGTAAAACTAATATCATCCAATATTTTTATTCCATCAATTGTTTTAGTTAAACCTGTAACTGTTAATAATTCCCTTCCTAAAGGTCTTTCAACAGAAAAGTTAATAAAAGGGTATTTACGAGATGATGCAGTTATGTCTTCTAATTGTATTTTTTCAAGCGACTTCTTTCTACTTGTTGCTTGTTTAGATTTAGAGGCATTTGCGCTAAATCTTGCAACAAAAGCTTCAAGTTCTGCAATTCTCTGCTCCTTTTTCTTATTTGAATCATTTATAAGTTTTAACATAAGCTCACTAGATTTTTGCCAAAAGTCGTAATTACCAACATATAATCTACCTGTTTCACGATCAATATCAAAAATATGAGTACATACCTTATTTAAAAAATGTCTATCATGACTCACGACTATAACTGTATTATCATAATCGATTAAAAAGTTTTCTAACCAACTAATTGCATTAAAATCCAAATGATTGGTAGGTTCATCTAAAAGTAAAATATCAGGATTACCAAATAATGCTTGCGCAAGCAATATCTTAACCTTATCACTTGATTTAATATCAGCCATCTTAGCTTCTATATTTTTTTCTTCAACACCCAATCCATTTAATAATACTTGGACATTATATTCTACATTCCATCCATCTAACTCTTCAAATTCTGCTTCAAGTTCTGCGACCTCTAATCCATCCTCTTCATTAAAGTCGACTTTACTATATAATCTTTCCTTTTCGGCAGTTATCTCATGAAGTCTTGTATGTCCCATTATAACTGTTTCAAGTATTGAATATTCATTGTATGCAAAATGATCTTGCTTTAATACTGCAAGTCTTTTTCCTTTTTCAACAATAACATCCCCCGTAGTAGATTCTAAATCACCACTTAGTATTTTTAAAAAGGTTGATTTACCCGAACCATTTGCTCCAATTATTCCATAACAGTTCCCCTTTGTAAACTTTACGTTAATATCTTTGAATAATTTTTTATCACTAAATATCAAACTTATATTAGTTGCTGTAATCATATGCTTCACTCCCAACAACATAGATTATACCATATATATACGAGTTTATTTTTTTAAAAAACAAGATATTTGCTTTTTTATATCTTTATTACATTTTTATACTAGTATAAAAAAAGATTGCAATTGCAATCTTTTCTATTATGAATTTTTTATTTTAAAAAAGGTTTATAAAATTCTTTCTTTTTTGTCTTTACTAAAAAGTTATCTAAAGAAACATTACTTATATCTTCTGGGATTAAATCAAGTAATTCTCCAGGTTTATAATTGTCTGCTGATGAGTATATATTATTAAAACAATCAAGTAATTCATTTGAAATCCCATTATCTCTTAAAAAACAAAGATAATCATAAAAGTCCTCTAATAAAAGTTTATATAAAGGTCCACTTGAAATGGTATTTAACACCATAGTAATAAAGCAGTACCATTCTGTATTTTTATTTGGAATTGGATCATCTTTTTCATCGAGTGGATATTTATGAGGAGTATCAAATAACTTTTCATTAAAGCTACCATATTTCATACTATAAATTTCATTATTACTTATTTTACATCCATCTAGATCGACTACATATACCTTATTATTATCAGTATTTAAAATAAAATTAGATTCATGGATATCACCAAGAAAAAACTTAGGATTTAAATTTAAATATTGAACTTTAGAAATAATTTTTTGAACTTGCTTTAGAAGTCTTACTTTTTCACTAGTACTAATATTAGAATTCAGAAGAGTTGTTAAATTTATATTATTTTCAATATAATCCATAGTAAATCCCACTACTTGTTTGTCAACAACCGCTAGTTTATTTGGAAACACTAATGATTCAATCCCTATATCATTTTTATTTTCAATAAGTGAATTTATCGTTAGAAGTTTATTTCCAAAATATTCACCTTCTGTTTTTCTATAATACTTTAATAATTGCCTATGACCATTTTGATTGCCTGGTAGGATATATAAATCACTTTCGATAGATGTAATTCTTTTTTCAAGTACTAATGGTTGTAATCTTTTAAACTGTTGTTTAGTTACTCCATGTATTTGCATAATATCCCCCTTTTTTTCTAGTATGATAAACTTTTTTTTGTTTTTTGTCAAATAACCTTATTACTATTGCTTATATTTTGACATTAAAAAGGATTACATTACTGTAATCCTTTATTTCTTAATGGTGTCCCCTGTAGGATTCGAACCTACGACCCAAAGATTAAGAGTCTTTTGCTCTACCAACTGAGCTAAGGAGACAATTCTAAGGCACGAAAAGATTATAGCACAAAACTAATATTTTGGCAATAATTTTTGAAATCAAAAAAGATAAAATAACATTTTATCTTAATTTTCCTTTATTTCCTTTTAAGCCATCAAAGTTTTCTAGAATATTTGTATCAAAAGAATAAATATTATTTTCCTTTTTTTTATAAGATCTTATAGCTATCAAAATCATTTCATCTAATAACATATCATACTTTTTACCTATTGGTTCCCATAAATAATATGACAAAGATCCAGGAATTGTATTTGGTTCATTAATATACACTTTATTCTCTTTTTTATCAATTAAGAAATCTATTCGACATACTCCTGCCAAATTAAGAATACTAAATACCTTTCTAGCAATTCTTTTTACTACTTTCCTTGTTTTATTATCTATTCTAGCAGGTATCACTCTATTAGTTGATACCATTCCTTTAGATTTACCATTACCTAAGTATTTATCTTTATAAGTTAAAAACTCATCAGTACTCATTACTTCTTCTATTTCACTGACCTTTTGATCCTCATAAGTACCAAGAACACTACAATTTACTTCGATTAGATCTTCTATTACTTTTTCTACAACAATTTTATTATCGTATTTAACTGCTTCTTCAATTGCAGACATTAATTCCTTCATATTATTAGCTTTAGCTATACCTACACTACTACCTAAAGTGGACGGCTTTACTATTACTGGGAATTTTAAATTCAATATCTCATTGATAACTTTATCTTTATTTTCTTTATATTCAAAATCATAAAACCAAGTATAATCTACTATTGGTATATTATTAGCTTTAAATATTTGTTTCATAAATACCTTATCCTGCCCCATTGCGGAAGCAATAACACCACTTCCTACATAAGGTACTCCTATTGTTTCTAAAAATCCTTGAATAGTACCATCTTCGACATTATTACCATGAACAATAGGAAAAGCAATATCTATTTCTTCTATTACTTTTTTAAATATACCTTTTGTTTGAATAAAATATCTATTTTTTTCATTATATAAAGTTATATTTTTAGAATGTTTTATTAACTTGTCTATATCTTTATAATTATCGATTTCAGTTAATAATTTACCAGTATACATCTCTTTATTTTTAGATATATAAATTGGTATAACTTTATATTTATCTTTATCTAAACTCTTCATTGCTTGAACTGCGGATATTATACTTATCTCATGTTCAACTGTTTTACCACCAAATATTACACCTACTCTTATACTCATTTAGTCAGCTCCTATTCATTAAAGATATCTGGTAAATCATTTTCTAATAATACATAGGTATTTTTATCTTTTAACTTTTTAATTATTTCAAATGCTTGTTTAACATCATTAATTATATGAATATGTTCTTTATCGTATTTTTTTGATTCTAAGCCATCATAGATGGGTTTTGTTTGATCTTTACCTACTAATATCACTTCATCACAAATGCTTGCTATAACAGTACCTAAATACCTATTATATTCATATTGTTTATCCCCTAATTCAATCATACCTGGAGTTACAATTATCTTTTTACCTGGCATTGTATTAAGCACCTCTAAAGCCATTTTAGACCCTTCTGGATTAGAATTATAAGCATCATCAATAATAGTTATATCTCCTATTCTTTTTAGTTCTAAACGATGTTCAATTGTTTTTACCTTGTTTAATCCCTTTTGTAGTTCTTTAATAGTCATTCCCAACTCTTTACCTAGTGCAATACTAGCTAGTACATTGTATGCATTTGCATATCCTAATAATATTGTTTTAAAGTAATACTTTTTATTATCTCCTTTAAACATTATATTAAATGATGTTCCTGAAAAATCTGTTTTAATATCACTAATGATTACATCTGATTCATTACTCCTACCTATCCAGATAACTTTACATTTATTTTGAAGTGGATAACTTACTTGCATTTCATCATCTTTATTTAATATTGCCACACCATCACTTGGTAATGATTCAATAAGTTCAAATTTAGTTTCTTGAATATTTTTTTCTGTTTTAAAACTATCTAAATGAGCTACCCCTATTTTAGTTAATATTCCATATTTAGGTTTTACAATATTACATAATTCTTTTATTTCCCCTTTTTTACGAGCTCCCATTTCAGAAATAAAAATAGAAGTAAACCTATCAATATATTCATTAATAGTTATCAATAAACCATATGGGGTATTAAAGTTTTTAGGACTAGCTAATACATTATATTTAGTACTTAAGATATCATTCAAAATATTTTTAGTACTAGTCTTACCATAACTACCTGTTACTCCAATAACTTTTAAATCATTTATTTTTTTTAGTTTATGCTTAGCTTTCATTAAATAGTATAGATAAACTAGTTTTTCAATAGGCATTGTTATTCTAGCAACAAACCATATAACAAAATATTGAAGGAATGCTAATATAATAAAGATATAAATATAAGACTTTACAATATATATATTGTAATTATAATATGTATATAATATCAATAAGATATATATTAATACTGTCACAGCTATAATTCTTTTTATTCTAGAAGTGTTTTTTAATGGCAATTTATCTTTTTCTCTTTTTAATTTATCATATAAATCATAGTATAAAAAACTATATAATAATATATATATAATTATTATTGCTAAATTACTATTAATAAAAAAATTAAAAATAATTAAAAATAAAGGTAATAGATCTAATGGTTCAAATACTTTAGAAACATTTCTTACTACCCACCTTATATAACGATATCCTTTATCATAAGCATTTTGTTGAAGGGATTGCATCGCCTTTTTAGTTCTTAAACATAAATAAGGACTTAAACTTATTAGTATTAAACTTAAATATATCATAATCACTCATCCTTTAAAAAACAGTTTAATATATTAATTGTTTGATTTAATCTTTCAAGATAAGCAAAATGTGAACATCCTTCATATATAATAAGACCACAATCTTTTACTTTATCTTCAATGTATTTTGCCTCACTTATAGGTACTTCTTTGTCATCACTTCCCCAAATAAGAATAGTTGGAAATTTTATTTTAGGTATCAAATCTGTTAGTTCTTGATTTATTACATTGACTAATACCCTTCTCATAATGGGACTAGCATTATGATAATCATTAGACGCTATTTTACTTCTTAAATAGCCTTCAAAGTTCTTAATAATGGGTGTTTTTCTAACTATTTTTAATATTTTTAATTTATAATTAGCTTTTTTATTAGTTCTTCTAAACGGAGTTCCCATTAATACTAACTTTGATACTTTTTTATTTACTGCATATATTATCGCTATTCTTCCTCCAAAAGAATGACCAATAAGAATAGGTTCTTTAATGTTAAGATTTTCTAATAATTCATCTAATACTTCATAATAATCAAAGACACTAAATCCATATGGCGGTTCAGGGCTTTTGCCAAATCCAGGGAAATCAATAATTGTTATTCTAAACTTACTTTCCATACTCTTTCCTATTGGATCCATCATCTCAATATTTTGTCCCCAGCCATGAAGTAAAACAATATCTTTTCCTGTTTCGTTACCATATTGTACATAATTTACATATGTGCCTTTTACATCCATATTTGTCACCTACCAATGTATTATATGAGTAATTTACCTATTGGTTATTGTATTTAGAACAAAAAAAATAATGATTTATCATTATTTTTTCTCAATAATTTTTCCTTTGTGTGTTAAATCAAGATAATTTTGATTAGAGACAACACTATATTCTAATTCTTTTTCTAGTTCAGTCCTAGCTACCTTTAATACTCCTCCGGCGACCCTTGTATCTTTACTTAATTCATCCATTCCTATCGAATCATTCTTCTTATGAATTTCAACTGAAGATGCTTCTCCTAAGTTAGTTAATGCTAGTTCAATATTAGTCATAGAATCTCTTAAATTTCTACTTTCATGTATCCCTTTAATATTTTTATATTTACTAGCCGTTAAACCAAAACCAGACGTATATATTTCATTTGTAAGAATTGCATAATCCTTAGGTGTTATTGCACCTCTTTCATTCCACTCATTGGTTAAATTATTTCTTGTAACTATACTTCTTTCTCTTTGCTCAATCCAAGATTTTGAATATCCTTTTTTCTTATATAATTCACGCATTCTTGTCATTGCAAGTTCAGGATCATTAATTTCTTCTATTCTCTCACTTCCTACTTTAGCAAGCCATCTTTTAAATGGCTCAGCTTTTGGACTTGGAATTGATTGAATAATACGAAGAATTCCTTCGGTATCAGCACAATCAGTCATATATTTTTTTCCATCAGATGATTCTAGTTTCAGTTGTACGATAATTTCGTACAACTGAATATCATATCCCTCTTTTAGCAATTTTACTTTTAAGTCACTCCAGTATCTTCTTGTTTTTTTCTTATAATGCT
>Ga0265294_10005111_pt1 | contig 16089 bp, 16 predicted proteins | sample MunlanPumphouse3_FD_192504 | JGI IMG/M metagenome (GOLD analysis project Ga0265294, IMG submission 192504) | Groundwater microbial communities from a municipal landfill in Southern Ontario, Canada - Pumphouse #3 | ecosystem: Environmental > Aquatic > Deep subsurface > Groundwater | place...
CACCGCTTTGCCTTTGAGATCGGCTACGGTTTTGATACGCGAATCCTTGCGTGCGACGATGATCCCGCGAAACACCTCGTCGGGTTTCATTCGGGCAATCACGTCGTACCCTTTTTCTATGGCATGTATTGTCTGGTAAGGGTTAGGCAGAGAAAAGTCGAAATCGCCGCGGTAGAGTTTCGTTTCGTAATCGGCATAATCAAGCGATGTTTCTAAAACGAGTTGGACGTCGCTAAGATGGTTCTCAACGTAATCAAGGATCGGACGGTGCGCCTCGTACATCTTCGCGGAGTTTAGGTAGGGGTGGATCCCCACTTTATAAACACGAAACTCTTTTGTTTTTGCTTGGGGTGCGTAAGAGGGTATCTTGTTGTCGTCGCATCCGAAAAACAAAAAAGGAATAAGGGCAAAAAAATAGAGTCGTTTCATGAAGCTATTGTATCGCAAAACCCGCATTTTTTTTGACAAAAACGATGTTTTTAAGACTTTTTTCTTCGTCGTTGCTTGCAAAATCGGTTAGATTTTCGAGTCTGTGGGAAAAACTAAACGCGGGTGCATGCTCTTTAAATAGCGAAACGATAAAATCGCTTGCAAGTTCCGGGGCATTGAGACATGCCAAGACGACACACCCTTCATCTGTAAGGGCATCGAGGTTGCGCACGAGCTTGACGTAATCTTTGGTCGCTTCAAAACTGCCGCGCTGAAAACTCGGCGGATCGATAATGATCATATCGTAAGGTCCCTTTTTCTTGAGTCCCGAAAAAGATTTAAGGATATTGTATGGGAGAAAACTGCTCCCTCTTGTATCGACGCCGTTTATGGCATGGTTGGCTTTGCCGATGGAGAGTGCGCCTTTGCTCATATCGACGTTGACAACGCTGTGCGCGCCCCCTTTGAGTGCCGCGACGCTAAAAGCGCAGGTGTAAGAAAAAAGATTTAAAACACGTTTATCCTTGGCATGTGCCGCGACAAATGCGCGCCCGTTTTTCATGTCGGGAAAATAGCCGCTGTTTTGGTTCGAGAGGAGGTTAAGCTTAAAACGCATACCGTTTTCTATGGCATAAAGCTCCTGCGGGAGTTCCCCGCGCACCACTTCGCTCGGTGTACCGCCTTTGTAGCGGCGTTGTACTACGAGGGTGTCGTGGCGCGTGTTTTGCATCAGCTCTTGAAGCATCTCTATGATTGCTTCTTCATCCTCTTTTGGAGCATAAAAAGCGGCGCTGATTACGGTGTCGATCGAATCGACGGTGAGATGTTTATACTCCTCCCAAAGTCCGCCGCGTCCGTGAAAAATTCTTTGAAACTCTTGGGTGCAGTTTTTGGCGTTTGTTTCTAGGAGCAAAGAGAGTTCTTGTAAAGTCATAAAATAAGCCGTTTTGATGATTTTTTTCGCAATTGTAGCGCCTTAATTGTTAAAACGAGATAAGCGGCATATCGGGGCGGATAGGGTGTTCATATTCCTTTAATATTGGGTTTATAGAATTGCGCTCTATCGTAATACTAGACTTCTTGCAAAAACTAGACCCTGAATCGAGTTCAGGGTGACGAAATTTTGTATTTTCCGTCATTTCGAACTTTATTCGGAATTTAGTTTGTAGGTGACGAAAGAAGTTTAATTAAAAAAAAAGGAAGGGTTTCACTATGAAAATAGTTACGTTGGCATGTGCGTTTGCTCTTGGCGCTATGACGCTCGGGGCATCCGAGGCACATCAGGCACATTGGGGATACACGGGGAAATACTCCCCGGAACATTGGGGCGATATAAGCCCCGAGACACATATGTGCAAGGCGGGGAAAAACCAATCCCCTATCAATATCACCAAAAGCGTCGGGGTCGATGCCCAGCTTGAAGCGATCGGCTTTCATTACAAAAGCGCAGCGCACGAGGTTCTCAATAACGGGCATACCATCCAAGTGAACGTCGAGGGGGGCAGTTTTATCACGGTGGACGGGATCGATTTTGAACTCAAACAGTTCCATTTTCACACCCCGAGCGAAAATACCCTCGAGGGGCAGAGCTTCCCGCTTGAAGCCCATTTCGTACATGCCGCAAAAGACGGTTCTTTAGCGGTTGTGGCGGTTTTGTTTAAAGAGGGGAAAGAGAATGCGATTCTAAGCAAAGTATGGCATGCAATGCCGCATAAAGCGGGTGCAGCCAAGAAGATGCAAATCAGCGCCAAGGAGCTTAACGCGTTTTTACCCAAAGAGCGCGATTATTTCCGTTTTGAAGGTTCACTCACGACACCGCCGTGTAGCGAAGGGGTGCGCTGGCTTGTGTTAAAAGAGCAAGAGGAAGCTTCCAAAGAGCAGGTGGAAAAATTCTTGCATGTGATGCACCACCCGAACAACCGCCCTTTGCAGCCCATCGGTGCGCGCAGGGTGATCTACTAAAACCTAGATTGCTTCGTCGTACCTCCTCGCAATGACACCCATTGCGAACGAGGTAAAGCAAGTACGGAATGACGAAAAGTACAAGATTTCGTCACCCTGAACTCGATTCAGGGTCTAGGTTTTGCAAGAGGTTTAATTTTGTTTCTTACCCCGCAACGACGGAGTAAAAAAGGTAAAAACTATACGCCGCATACCCGCCAAGCAGTACAATTCCGTCAAATCTTGTAATAATCTTCTTTTGCGCGCCGAATCTGTATGCCATAAAAAAGAGGGTAAGGGTGAGCGCGAACATAATGATCCAGTCGCGGTAAAAAACCGCTTCGGGAAGGTTGTGCATAGGGGCAATGGTCGCTGAGATACCGATAACGGCAAGGATGTTGAACATGTTTGAGCCGACGATGTTTCCAAGGGCTAGGTCGTACTCTTTTTTCTTGACCGCTACGATACACGAAGAGAGTTCGGGCAAAGAGGTGCCCAAAGCGACGATGGTAAGCCCGATCACCAGATCGCTTACCCCCAAAGCCGTGGCGATCCCCACCGCGCCCCAAACCAAAAGTTTGGAACTGGCTATGAGAAGCACAATCCCCGCAAAAAGCCAAAAAAGGGATTCTTTAAGGGTCATTTCGTGCTCTTGGAGGTCTTGTTCCATTTCGCAAGAGAAACTGTCGGCTCTTGCTTTGAGCCCGCCGTAAATACTCCAAACAACCAACATGCCAAACCCCGTGAGCAAAATAAGCCCTTCGAAAAAACTCAACACGCCGTCGTACACCATCCAGCCGCTTAGTATCGTAATTGCCAAAACAAGGGGAAGCTCTTTGGAGATGATGCGTGAATGTACGACGATGGGCGCGACGAGAGCGGTCGTACCGATAATAAGAGCGATATTGGTGATGTTGGAGCCAAAGGCATTGCCAAGGGCGAGTTGCGGGTTGCCATCGAGCGCGGCGATGAGCGAGACGAGCATCTCGGGCGCGGAGGTACCGAACCCGATGATGAGAATCCCGATAAGCAGGGTAGGCACCCCGAGGTGCTTCGCACTTGCCGCACCCCCATCGACGAACTTATCGGCACTCCATAGCAGAAGTACCAAACCCGCGATCAAAGCCGAGAAAAAAAGCAGTAGCATAGAAACCCTTTCTAGTTATCTTTGCAGAGACTCGACCTCATGGACGAGTTTGCGCAGTGCGTCGTAATCTTTGTCCTCTTTGAGGGTAAAACCCGATGCTTTGTTGTCGAACCCCTGAAGGATCGTTGTGTCTTTTAATGAGAGTATGGCATGTCGTATTTTTTCAAAAAGCGTCTTGTCGAGGTGGGAAGAAGCGACGAAAAGGAAATTTTCGTACTGTTTGGAGCGTTTTATAACGCGGATGTAAGGGGCATATTTGCGCGCTACGGAGTTTTTTATGCTGCCTGCATCGTACTTGCCCATAATGACGTACTGCGCGACGCGGTCGTGTCTGCCTAAAAAATCAAACCTTTTGAGAGCCGTATCGACGTTTTCTTGTTTGAGCAAATACATCGGAACGTAGTAAGAGAGGGTCGATTCTTTCGAACCAAACGCAAAGGTTTTCCCCTTGAGCTCTTGCAGCGAGGTTACGGGGGAACCTTCTTTGACGAAAATGACGCTTTCAAAATCCTCGCTGTGTGCATTGTTCAAGGTTGCGACTATCTCTAGGGCGGGATTTTTCTCTTTTGCCTTGATGTAGGGAACGGGACCCAAAAAAGCGATATCAAAGCTCTCCTCGCTGATTTTGTCAATGGCGTCTTGGTAATCGTGCCCCGCGCTTAGTTGCACCTTTAAGCCTGTTTTTGCTTCCAAATAGGCAACAAACGGGGAGAGTTTTTGTTGGAGTATTTCGCTGTTTTCGGTAGAGAGATACCCTATGTGCAGGGTGTTTTTTTCACCGTAAAGCAAGAAAGTACAAAGAAAAAGGAATAGAATTGTTTTCATCATGTGGGGAGTATAAAGATTAATTTGTTAAAATCATCTAAAATTATAATGAAAAGAATAACCGAATGAAATATATTGTTTTTTTTGTCCTTTACTCTTGCGGTATCTTCTTCTATTTTTACAATGAGTATCGAGGCAGTCTTGAAGCGTATCACGCCGACGTGATCCAAAACGTTACTAACTCTTACGAAACGGCGGTCAATACGTACGAATTTGCCAACGATACCTTTCATGCCGTCTACGGCGATACGATAGCGCGTATCCTCTTTGAAGCTTCAAGCGGCGAGGGGGCAAAACAAAAAGAGTTGCAAGAGGAGCTCAAACGCCGTTTTATTGATTTTTACAACTTGAAGCGTTTTGAGCTTTTTAGCGGTATGAGCGTGATTGAAAAAAATCAAAAAGTGTTTTACCGTTTTCACGATCCGAAGTTTTACGCAGACGTCGTATCGTGGCGTCCGATGGTGAGAGAGGGGGTGAAAAATTATCTTTACCAAAAAGGGCTGGAGATAGACGATTACGGAGAAGCATACCGTTTTTCCTACCCGCTGTTTTGGGACGGAAACTACGTTGGCATGTACGAGTATGCTTTTTCGTTGGAAGCGCTTGTGCAGCAGATGGAGAAGATATACGGCAATCGGTATATGTTTCTTTTTCATAAAGAGGCGATCGAGGGGAAAATTCCCCCTTTGAAGATGCAGAAGGAGTACAAACACTTTAGCATTGCAGAAAAAGATTTCGTTATGAACAACGACTCCCTCAAAGAGTTTAAATCGTGCGGGGTATATAAAGAGTTGGCGGCGACGCGGGAGTTTGCCGAGGCGCTTGACTCTTTAGAGCCTAGCGTTATCGACTATGCATACGAGAACCTTTCCAACGCGCTTGTGATCGTGCCCGTGAAAGAACTCTACGGCACAAAAGCGGGGTATATCGTCGCCGATATCGGAAATAACCCCAAGCCGCTCTATTTGCAAAGAGCGCTTTTTGACGCCTTTTTGCTCTTTTTCGTGGGGGTAGTGGTGCTTTACTTTTACCGCAAGATGTTTAAACAACAGCTTTATGTACGCAACCTTTTGGATTCGCAGCACCAGATGCTCGTGATAACGAACGGGGAACAGCTCCAAGATGCTAACCAAACCTTTTTTAGATTTTTCGGCTACAAAGATATTGGGGCATTCAAAAAAGAACATAATTGCGTTTGCGACTTCTTTTTAGAGGGTAATGGGTATCTGCAAAAAGAGAAAAACGGCGTAAGTTGGTACGATTTTATCCACGATAACCCCTACCAAAAACAGCGTGTAAAGATGTACGATAAACTTTTGGGGGAGGAGAGAATTTTTGAGGTGAGCTTCGAGTTTTTTGAGGAAACCCACAGAACCTTTCTCTCTTTCCGCGACGTAACCGAGCAGCTTTTACGCGAAGAGGAGCTTGAAACCAAGGCAAACTTCGACAAGCTCACCGCCATCTATAACCGTCAAAAATTCGATTTTTTCCTTGAAAAAGAGATCAAAAAAGCGCAGCGTTACGGCAGTGTTTTCTCCCTTATTATGTTCGATATCGACCATTTTAAAAAGATCAACGACACCTACGGGCACGACGTGGGGGATTATGTGCTTGGCGAGATCGCGCGCGCGGTCAAAGAGCACACCCGAGATGTCGATATTTTCGCACGCTGGGGCGGCGAGGAGTTTATGATTATCACCAACACCCCGCTCGAACAAGCCCAAAATTTGGCAGAAAAACTCCGCGTGCTGATCCAAAACCACAGTTTTAATTACGGCATACGTCTCACCTGCAGTTTCGGCGTAACGCAATTTGAATCGCAAGACAGTGAAAAAACGATCGCCAAACGGGTCGATACGCTCCTTTACAGCGCAAAAAACCACGGCAGAAACTGCGTGAGGACGCAGTTGTAAAGCCGTGGCGTTTATTTCATGGCATGTAAATAGTTTACATGCCAAGGTTTTTAGAATGTAGTATGCATCACTATAATGTCCCGGAAAAACCCGACAACGATTTGATGGTTTCTCTTAATTGAACGCTCTAAATAAATAGCGTATTAGATCCTGAATCTAGTTTATGATTTAATTAGAGAGTTCAATTCCTAAAAGATATAGTGCTTGATCCAAAAAACATACGTTTTTTCAGTAGAAATACTGTAATGTTTAAATCTAATCTTGTCACGGACACTATCAAGTAGTTTTTTCTTCATCATAAGCTCCTAATAATTAAACGACAAAATGTTCAAATAACGCCTAAAACATTTTTAAATGTACATCGATATTTTGAAGATTTTAATTGATTTATTCAAAAAACAACAAAACTATTGCATTTTTTCATGTTTTTACCATTTTAACTAACAATTATTTTTTCGTTCCCAAGCTCCAGCTTGGTGAATGCATACCAAAAGTTCATATATATTCGGATGCAACAAACGTAGGAATGCTGCTACACACTCCCAACGAGGACGTTGGGAGCGAGAAAATCGATATTTTGAAGATTTTAATTGATTTATTCAAAAAACAACAAAACTATTGCATTTTGTCATATTTTTACCATTTTAACTAACAATTATTGTGTCGTTTATTTGGCAATTTTCAAGCTGTTTAGCATATAATGTTCGTTGAATAAATAGTTAGTCTACATATTGAATATAACTGATTTCCAGTTGACAAAGGGAAACAATGGCCAGAGACCTACATGACTTTGAAAATAACGATTACTACAAAAAGATGATCGTGTATGAAGGTATGATAGGCGGTTTTTTTTCAATTAAAAGTTTCTTTGCATCACTTGGATCAGTATTTTACATAATGATTATTCCAAGGATAGTAAATGATTGCCCTAATAATTTTTTGGACCTAGATCGTTTTTCTTATAGTCATATTTTTTGGTCACTGGTATTTGTTTTATATATACTGTCTTCAGGTGTTTATTTTCTAGTGAGAAGTTTTAAACCTTTATATTATCAATTTCAAAGTCGTTCTTGGAAGCAGGTGGTTGCAGATGTTACAGAAATTTATATTTCTAATATAGAGATGTACTTCGCAGGTCGAAACCGAAACTACTATTCCCCAAAAGTTTCTTATGTTTTTTCTGTCAATGATGAAAAGTATTATGGTGAAAAATTATCTTTTGAAATTCCAAGGTTTGAATATGATTTAGTCAGTGGAACAAGTTCTAGATATAACAAAGTAAATGCAGATTTCAGCAACTGGGTAGACACAAAAAAGGTATCTGTATATTTCAATCCAAATAACCCTAATGAATCTGTTATTTATAGAAAAGTTAATACGCTGAGTTTCATTATATATTTGATTACATTTATTGTATTTTCGTCTATATTTGGAATTATCTTGAGTCGAATTCTTTATTGTATAGTTTTTGCTTGATGACTAACAACTCAAAGGAGACCAATCAAAACCCCGCTGGCGGCTTTTTGATTGCTCATTTTAAACGTTATGTCTAAAAAAAATAGGGGTCAGGTGATACCTATACTCCAATCCCCTCATTTAAAATATTTTCTCGTTTGCTCCGGCTTGGTGCATGCATACAAAAAGTTAAGATAGATTCAGATACAACAAACCTAGGAATGTTCCTACACACTCCCAACGAGGACGTTGGAAGCGAGAAAAAAATAGGGGCTCTTCAAAAGTGATTTTTGCTATAATTGAGGTTACAAGATTAACAAAGGATGTAAGTTATGCAAACTTTATCAGTGCAGATAGAAGATGATTATATGCAACATTTTATGAACTTTGTAAAAAACAGTCATTCAAATATTATTATTTCAAAAGATAAAAACTTGGAAATTGACCCATATTTTTATGAGAGAAAAAAAGATTTAGAGCAGATTATTGAAGACTCTGAAAATGGTACAATGGAGATGCTATCCCAAGAACAATATGACCAAGAAATGGAAATATTTTTTAAAGATTTAAAAGCTAATGCAAATCTTTAGAACCGGATTATATAAAACTCAACTACTAAGAATATTAAAACACATTGCAAAAGATAAAATTAGTGCAAGTGAAAAATTTCATACTGACTTAGAACAGCAGATAAATAACCTAACACACTCTCCTTATAAATACAGACAATCTTTTTACTCCGATGATGCAAATGTAAGAGATATGATTTTTATGAAATATACCATCCAATATAAAATCTATGAAAGCAAAATCAGCATTTTAAAAATCTTCAATAAAAACAAACCGCAAGAAACTTAAATATAACAAATCATTGGAGAAAAATATTTGACCCTAGCGGCTCAAATATTTCTCAACTCAACCCTTGTCTTAAAAATTATCACATTGCATCTTTGCAAAGCGTACGTTATTCAGTACAATGTGTGAAATGAACTGAAAGGGTTATCTATGACAAGAGTGATGTCGGTAAGTCAAGTGAGAGCAGACATTTACAATGTAATGGATGAAGCAGCACTAACTCATGAGCCGGTGCTTATTACAGGAAAAAGAAACAATATGGTCATGCTTTCAGAGGAAGACTGGAAAGCAATAGAAGAAACACTCTATTTAAACTCTATACCAAACATGGCTTCTTCAATCCAAGAATCAATGAATGCAGATGACAGTGAATTTAGTGAAGATATTGAATGGTAGAGTATAAAATACTTTATAGTAAGTCAGCACTGAAAGATGCTAAAAAATTATCGAGTGCAAATTGTGAGAACGCAGTTGTAAAAAACTTGCTATAACACGCTTAAAAGTACTTTTAAGGATACGATTATGATGATTTCGGCGAACGAGGTGAAAACAAAAGGGGTCGGCATTTTTGAAAAACTTCTGCAGAAATTTGACGAACTGGTGATCAACGTACGAGGAAAAAACAAATATGTCGTCCTCGATATAGAGCGCTATAAAGAGTTTCGTGAAAACGAACTGGAACTTGCCCATTTAAAGGCAATGCAAGATATAAAAAACGGCAACTACAAAACACAAAGTGCACAAGAGCATCTAAAAGAATTAAGAGATGCCTTATAAAATCATTCAAACCGATACCTATTTTAAAAAGCTAAAAAAGTTTATAAAAAAACACCCCGACGTGTTGCACCGTTACGAAAAAGCGATAGAGATTTTGGAGATAGACCCTCACCATCCCTCGTTGCGGCTACATAAATTTCAAGGCAAATTGCAAGAATATTACTCCGTTTCGATTACGATGCACTATAGAGTCGTGATCGATTTTATCATTATAGACAAAGAGATCATTCCCATCGATATCGGCACGCACGACGAGGTATATTAAGTCGATTGCTTCAAGAGAAACTTTTATGCACTACGATTGTATACACAAAAAAGATTATGTTGTCTCACCCCTTCACCCCGTCCGCTCTAGGGGCAAGCAAAAACCCCATAAACTGTTTTATGTAAAGCCCAAATGCCGTACACCAAAAGAGTGCGGAAAGAGCATACAGTACCATGGCATGTGCCTCAAACCAAACGATACCGACACGACATAGCACGGCAAAAATGATGCTAAGAACCATGGCATGTGTAGCGAAATTGGACGTCAGATGTCTTCCTGTATGAATCCAACCGATGATTAGCATCACCATCAGATAACTCAGCCCGATTCCCCCTGCAGTGATGAGGTGGCGCAAATGGTTGGCATGTACCCCTTGCGTGGTTAGAATATCCCATCCGATAAAAGCGTACCCTAAGGCTAAAAGGAGATAAATAGAACCAAGATAAATCACATAGGGCTGATTTAAAATAAAGCCGTCTTTAACGTTATAATCGTTCGTAATCGCCAAAAGTGCCGCTCCTGCGGCAAGAGCGAGCCATCCCGTGGTAGAGTTGTTCGGGAAAAAATACTCCCCCAAACTAAAAAACGCGACGGCAAAAATCGCAAAGTTTGTCAGAGGCGGACGGGAGAGGTAGACCGCATCGATCCCCTTGTCTTCAAGCAGTTCGTTGATTGCTTCCATATTTACGCGGCGCAAAGCCAAAAGAATCAAAACAACCACCGCACCGATGCTCAGTTTTAAAACAGCCATAGCATCCCCTTCGATGAGCGAAGCTTGGATAGCAAAAAACCACGCCTCCAAGCCAAACAAAACTGCAAGTGCATACCCCAAAGAGGCGTGGCGTTGAAGCTTGTCAAATACCGTATCTTTGGCAAAATAGATAATCCACCCTAGCATCGCGAGGTTAAGCGATGCGGCGAGAAAAACACCTATAAAATCTATAAGCCAAAAACTCACGCGCCCCGCTACCCAAAGTAAGACGATATATTTGAGTCGTTTTCCCACAAAAGGAACCATCCCAGGAAAAAGCTCGGGCAGCCCCGTGGTTAAAAACGCCAAAGCTCCCGCCGTGAGGATACCGAAGGTCATCTCATACACATGCCATACCAAAATATCGTCGCTAAAAAAGGGGATAACTCCACTAAAAGCGAGAATCCAAAGCAACATCGAGAGAATCATATAGGGAGCCAAAAGCAAAAAGATCGGGCGAAAACCGTAGGCTAAATAGGGCGGAATATTCTCTTCGTCGGGGTAGTAGAGGTAGTGGTTCGTGGCATGTAGCTTTTCTTGACTCATTTTAGCTCCAGTTCAAATGTCGCGATTATCTCGCTATCTTGTAAGATTTTTGCGCTCTCTTGATAAACAAAAGTGTCGTCTCGCTGTTTTTGCGGCATCTTGTAAGTAAACGCCTTTACAATGTGCCCCGGGTCTGCTTTTAAAAGCAAAATCGTATCACTTAAACGTATTGCCTCCATAAGGTCGTGGGTGATAAAAAGGATGCTTATCTCTTTTTTATCGATCATCTCGATGAGGATATTTTGCAATTCACGTTTAAGCCCAATATCGAGTGCCGAAAAAGGCTCATCCAAAAAAAGAAGCGAAGGCTTGGTTACGAGAGCGCGTGCAAAACTTACCCTTTGGCGCATCCCGCCGCTGAGGTCTTTTGGGAATTTTTCAAAATCGCTCTCTTCTAAACCGAATCGCAGGGCGATTTTTTTTGCCCTCTCGAGTGCCGACGCTCTTTTTTCACCACATGCCAAGAGACCGAGCATAATGTTGTCAAGAACGTTTTTCCATGGGAGCAAGCGCGCCTCTTGAAAGGCAAAACTGCTTGAGGCAAACGTGTTGTGCACGCGCCCTTCGGTGACATCCAAAAGATCGGCACAAAGGTGCAAAAGGGTCGTTTTACCCCCGCCGCTTGGTCCGACGATAGAGAGCACTTCCCCTTTTTGAAGTGTAAAGTTGATATTTTCTAAAATCTTCGTAAAACCGAAGTGATGGGTAAGCCCCGCAACCTCTAACTTCTCCACAGTTCCACCTCCCGTTTTATCGGCTCTAAAATCACGTACTCTATAAACAAAAGAGAGGCAATCATAATCACTACCAACGCAAGCGCACCCGCCGTGTCAAGTTGGCTGCGTGCTACTGCCAAAGAGGCTCCTAAACCGTCGCTCGTTGCCAAAAGTTCCGCCATAATCACGATCTTCCATGCCATGCCAAGAGCAGCGACCCACGCGGGGAAGACGTAAGAGAAGATATGGGGAAAATAGACGTCGAAAAACTTCATATGCCACGGCAAAGCAAAGCTGCGTGCCATTTCGCTGAGATCCCCGTCAAGCGTGCGCGTTCCCTGAAGCGAACCGACAAATACGATGGGAAACGAGGCGACGACAACGGTAAATACGACCGTTTCATCCCCCATGCCAAACCAAATCATCGCCAACACAATCCACACGATAGGGGGCATCCCTACCAAGATAGTTACAATCGGACGACTCATCATCGAAGCGGTCATAAAAAAACCTGCCAAAAGCCCTAGAGAGGTTCCTAAAATCACGGCAATTCCAAACCCGATTCCCGCGCGTGTTAGGGTTGTTTGGATAGCCTCTTGCATCTCTTTATCTTGCAACATGCCAAGAAGGGTTGTAAAAGTCTCAAGCGGTGAGGGGAGAACGAGGCTACCGTAGTACTGGTGCCCCGCATCCCACAGCGCGATAAACAAAAAGATAGAGCCTATAGCACCCCATCCGCTCCAAAGATACAGAGGAAAATCTTTGAGAATTTTAAACAAAAACTTCACTTAGTGTGCTCCCCCGTAAAAGCTTGCATCTGGGAGTTTGCCCCCTATACTTTTGGGTTCCTCTTCCAAGAGAATTTGATAAAAAAACTCTAATTTTTCTTTGGCATGTAGGGCGCGCACGCTTTGAAGATTAACATGCCCCACAGAGTCGACCAAAGCCTCCTCTTGAAGCATATCGAGAGTTTTTACGACGATTTTTGCACTCTCTTTGGGGTTGTTTTTGTAAACAAGCAACGATTTTTCGTACTCCTCCAAAAAGCGTTTTACGGTATGGGAATTTTTGCGTATCTCGCCGATTGCCGCCATCCCTGCTTGGGGAACGTCGGCACTTGTGCTAAACATCTTCGCCCACTCCTGCTGCAAATCGACGCTTCGGTAGAGATCGGGCGCTATGACGCTTAGAGGGAACGATTTTGTTTTGCGCAGCGCCATAGAGATCGCAGGCTCGGCTAAAAGAGCATGATCGACGCGGCGCATAATGAGCATCTGCATCGCATCGATGGGGGAAGCGACGTAGTGGAGTTTGAAATCTTTTTTCGGGTCAAGCCCTTGCTCTTTTAACAAGCGTATAAACATTAAATCTGGCATGTCGGCGCGAAAAGGAAGCGCGATGGTTTTGCCTTTGTACTCTTGGAGAGATTTGAGCGAATTATCGCGGCTTATCATCCCCAAAATTCCCCAAACCGAGACGTTTAAGAGTTCGATATCGACCCCTTTGTTGTGCAAAATCGCCGCAGTGTTTGTAGGGATAGCGACAAAATCGACGCTTTGATTGAGAATCATTGCGCGCAGTTCGTCGGGATTTTTCCAAAGCACGAACTCTACTTTGGAGGCAACATCGCTTAGAGCCCCTCGCTCTATCATCTCTAAAACGGGGTGGCTTACCGAAGCAAAAGGACCTGCAATGACTATCTTATCGAGCTTGTCTGCGGCAAAGAGGGAGGTTGCAAGTAAAAACGGGAGTAAAAATCTTGGCATGTAAGTGTCCTTATATATGGCATGTGTGTTATTGTATCTATTTTGATAGTTACTATCATTGATGTAAATCAAGTCGCAACTATAGGGAAAATATCTTTAAAAATTTATTATGATAATTGTTATTGGTTTTAAAGTTTCTTTAAGAGGCGTTTCACTACTATTGTACTTAATAATTATTATCATAATAAGGAATCAAATTGAAAGCAACACGTTTATCACTAGCGGCAGTGACGCTGCTTGCATCCCACCTCTTAGCACAAGAGGAGATGCGCTTAGAGCAGATCACCGTAGCGACAAAAACACAAAAGAGTATCGACGGGGTTGCTGCCACGGTCGAGGTGATAACCCAAAAAGAGATCGAGAGTATCGGGGCGGAGAGCCTTAAAGATATTATGGATAGAACACCGGGGCTTAGCGTGCAGTACGGCACCTTTCCGAGTGCTTCGTCTAAAAGCAAATCCTCTATTACTATCCGCGGTATGAGTGCCAATGGAACCCTCTTTTTGCTTGATGGGCGTCGTTTGGCGGGAGAGGTACAAAACCCGTACGATTTAGAGCGCATCCCTGCGGCTATTATCGAGCGTATCGAGATTGTTAAAGGTCCTATGAGTTCGCTTTACGGGGCCGATGCGGTAGGCGGGGTTATCAACATCATCACCAAACGCCCTAAAAACGAGTTGCAAATAGATGCGGGAGCACGCTACGGCATCTCCGAAGAGGGCGAAGCGGACAATCTTAATCTTAGCCTTTCACTGCAAGGCAAAAACGGCGATCTCGGTTACAGCGCGTATGCAACGCTAACGACAACGAAGCCCTATACGCAAAATGAGAGTGCAAACGTGTGGGTGCCTGCGGGTGCCAACCGCGTAGCCCCTTCGGCACATCCAAACGTCGGGATACAAAACATAGCCGACGTGTATAGTGAGGACGTAACCTACCGCGAAGAGAGCGAGGTATTTACGACGGGAACGCGCCTTTCGTACGATTTTAGCTCCGATTTTACGATGGGGCTTGATCTCAATTACTTCACCGAAGAGCGCGAGGGTGCCTACATAGGCTATTTTCACCCCTCAAACTCAAATAAAATCCCCGTCTTTAACGTTCCCGTAAACTCTAAAGACGAAAACGAGCGTTTAGATATCAGCGTCGATGCAACCTACACGCCGCTAGAGGAGCTTGAACTCAAAGCAAGAGCTTATAGAAGCTATTATGAAAAGCGCAACACGACGAGTGCAAGGGAGTGGGCGGCGATGGGGTACGCTTCTAGGAGTGCTTCAGAACAAAACGGGATGGATGCCAACGTAGATTTGCAAGTAGCAGAACTGAGTGCGTTGTATATGCCGCACGAAGAGCATATAGTAACACTCGGCGGGGAATACAGAGAAGAGAAACGCGAAGCAAGCGTGTTTGCACAAGGCAACGAACTGACCGAGAAAAAGATGGACTACAAATCCGTGTATCTGCAAGAGGAGTGGCAGGCAAGCGAAGCGCTTAGCATCATTTTAGGTGCGCGTTACGATGCCATCAGCACCGCAGAGAACAAAACGACCCTGCGTATCGGCGGACTTTACGAGTTTGATGCAATGGCAAAACTGCGTGCCAATTTTGCCCAAGGCTACCGCGTACCCGATATCCGTGAGATGTATATCCAAAAACAAACACCGAACGGGCTTCAAATCGGTTCGGAGATTATGGGTTACGATCTTAAACCCGAAGCGACCAATGCGTATGAGTTAGGTTTAGGCGGGCATAACGAAAAATTTGCTTATGATTTGGTTTTTTTCTACAACGACGTAAGCAATATGATTGCCCAAGTTATGGGAACCTACAACGCTGCTGCCGCTTACACGTTTGAAAACGTAGCCGATGCCTACACGGCGGGCTTGGAGCTCTCTTTAAAATACGATTTTACGCCGAAATTACAGGGGAGTTTGTACTACACGGAGCTTAAGACGGAGAACAAAGAGACAAACAAAGAGCTAGAGTTTCAACCCGAGAGAACGGCACAGGCGGGGGTCGATTATAAACTCACCCCTGCGCTCAATTTCGGCGTTTTTGCAAAATATATCGGCAAGCAGCATTACACCGATACCCTCAACCGAGGCTCCTCTTCGGAGACGACGGTTGCAAAAACGACCGACGCTTTTGCGCTTGTAGATTTGCGCACGGAATATAAACTCGATACAATGCTTACCCTCTACGGCGGCATCAACAATCTTGCCGATACGGGGGTCGAAGACGTTATCGGCTCTAATGCGGGGCGGTACTATTTCGTAGGTGCGAGAGCCAAATTTTAAGACCCACATGCCATGGCATGTGAAAAATATATAAGGATGATTATGAAAAAAATAGCAACACTTCTTTTAGCGGCAGCACTCGGGTGTGCCACACTTCATGCCGAGGGCGGCAACAACCATAAAATGGGGCTTGTTTTGGCATTGCCGCACCCTATGAAGGTGATTATTCCAAACTATGAAAGCTACGGTTTTACCAAAGAGCAAGACGAAAAAATGCAGGCGATTATCGGTGAAATGCCTGCAAAGATGCATGCCATGTTTGACGAAGCGGAGGCGCTAGAGAGCGAGATACGCGAAGCGGTGATGAAACATGCCAAGAGCAAAGAAGCGCTTGCGCAAAAGCTCGACAAGCTCCAAACGCTCAAACGCAATATCACGGCACTTCATATCGACACCGTATTGCAAA
>Ga0265294_10005112_pt1 | contig 16088 bp, 12 predicted proteins | sample MunlanPumphouse3_FD_192504 | JGI IMG/M metagenome (GOLD analysis project Ga0265294, IMG submission 192504) | Groundwater microbial communities from a municipal landfill in Southern Ontario, Canada - Pumphouse #3 | ecosystem: Environmental > Aquatic > Deep subsurface > Groundwater | place...
CCTGACTACCTGGATAAAAGCCCCAATACACCTGCTGGCGTAAAAGTAGATGCTGAAGGACGGCCGATCGATACTGATAAAGATGGCGTTCCTGATTATCTTGATAAATGTCCGAATGAATTTGGTGTCGCTGCCAATAAGGGCTGTCCTGAAGTAAAAGAAGAAACAAAAAAGGTTTTCACGAAAGCATTACAAGGTATCCAGTTTGAAACAGGTAAAGACGTAATCAAAAAATCCTCTTACCAAATACTGGATATGATTACAGACATTATGAAAATAAATCCGGCTTATTCGCTTGAAATTAATGGTCACAGCGACAGTCAGGGAGATGACAACAAGAACCTTGAATTGTCGCAGAAACGTGCTAATGCTGTCAAACAATACATTACCGGAAAGGGTATTGATGCTGGTAGAATGACCGCTAAAGGATACGGAGAAACTATGCCGGTGGCAGATAACAGCACTGCTGCAGGAAGGGCAAAAAACAGAAGGGTGGAATTTAAAGTTGTATTTTAATTTTTAAACAACCTGAGAATTTAATCAAGATTTTATAAAAGATTTTTTTAAGTTTGCAGGTATTTTACAAAATATCTTTCAGAGCCAGAGGAAACTCTCTGGCTCTGATTAGAATAAGGCATCCAAAATTTACTCCGCCAAACAGATTACATTTGAGTCATACTTTTAAAAATATCAAAGAAACAATATTACCTGCTGTATTAAACAGCTATTCAGTCATCTTCTTTCTGAATAATCGTTCTATGGCGATTGCTGTCATGCTGGCCACTTTCCTGAATTTCTACGCAGGATTAAGCGGGTTAGTTGCTGTCATTATTGCTGTATTGTTAGCAAATTCGCTTGGTTTTGATAAAGTTCAATTGCGAAACGGCGTATTGAGTTTCAATGCTCTGATCACCGGCATCGGGCTGGGAACTTACTTTGATCCCGGAATTGTATTTTTTACTTTGCTCGCTCTGTCATCCGTACTGACACTGATAATATCTGTAGCCTTGGGCGGACGATTATTTAAATACGGGTTACCATATCTGAGCATTCCGTTTGTACTGACTTTCTGGTTTATTCTACTTCCTTCTTCATTGTATGAGAACCTTGGCCTGACACAACGCAACATCTTCTGGATCAACGAAATGTATTCAGTCGGGGGAAATTCTTTACTATCAATTTTTCAGTATATCGAATCCTGGGAATTGAATAAATTACTGGAAATTTACCTGCGTTCGCTAAGTTCAATTTTCTTTCAGGACAACCTGATAACAGGGGTCATATTGGCAGTTGTTTTACTTCTCAGTTCCCGGATATTTTTCTCATTATCCATACTTGGGTTCGTTTCAGCTTATATTTTTGCACAATTTTCGGGTTCAGAAGCTGCAAGTATTACTTATTACAATATAGGTGCAAATTTCATCATGGTAGCCATCGCTATCGGGGGTTTTTTTGTTATCCCCTCCAGGTATTCCTATTTGTGGACTATACTGTTGGTTCCTCTGACTTCCATCGTACTGGTTTTCTTTACCAAACTTTTTTATTACATTCAGCTTCCGGTTTTCTCATTACCTTACTCTCTCGTTACCATTGCATTTGTACATTTTCTTCAGCAGCGAGCTAATCAGAAGAAGCTGATTCTTACACCCATCCAGCATTACTCTCCTGAGACCAATCTATATGCTTATCTGAACAACAAAGAAAGACTAAGCAGATTTTTGTATTACCCAGTTCAACTTCCTTTCTGGGGAGAATGGACGGTTACGCAAGGACACGATGGAACATTCACTCATAAAGACGAATGGGGAAAAGCTTTTGATTTCATGATTTTAGATGATGAAGGGAAATCATATCAATCAGGCGGACTGAGTTGTGAAGATTATTATTGCTTTGGAAAACCGGTTACTGCTCCGGCAGATGGATTTGTAGTAGAAACAATCAATCACATCGAAGATAATCCGGTTGGAGAAGTCAACACCACTCACAACTGGGGAAACAGTATTGTTATTCAACATGTTCCGGGTATTTATGCTCAACTATCTCATTTAAAAAAGGACTCTCTAAAAGTAAAAAAAGGTGATTATGTAAAATCAGGTGATGTGCTTGCTCAATGTGGAAATTCGGGTCGTTCACCTTACCCTCACCTGCATTTCCAAATTCAGAATAACCCGGCTGTCGGTGCAGAGACAAGTGACTACCCGATCTCTTATTACCTGAATATCAAACAAAAAAATCTGGAACAATTTGCCCGGCCGGCAGAAGGTGACGTGGTTTCTAATCTGCGTCAACATCCTTTACTGTTTAATGCTTTTAATTTCTTGCCGGATACAAGTATCAAGTTTTGCTCCCGCGACGAAAGCGGGAATGAAATTACTGAACATTGGGATGCATATACCGACGCGTTCAATTATAAATACCTGTATAGTCGGGAAACAGATGCGGTTGCTTATTATACCTGTGACAACATGATGTTTTATTTTACTGCATTTTACGGAAGCCGGAAATCATTGCTTTATTATTTCTTTTTATCTGCTTATAAAATTTTATTATCAGACACCCCTGTTCCGGTAAAAGACAACATTCCCATTCACCTGCTGAAAAAGAAAAAACTAATCAGCAGCCTGAATGATTTTACAGCTCCGTTTTTCAATTTTCTGAAAGCCGGATACACTACTAGGGTAGAACAAATTAACCATTTTCCGGATACTCCTGAAATTCAAATTTCTACAGAAACTATCCTGACTGTATTGGGCAAGCAATCCCCAAATACTGAAAGCAGGATAACTATAAATCAATATGGTATCGATTCTTTCAAGTACATTTCGGGCAAAAAAGTTGTTCATGCGAAAAAAATCAAGTGACATAGGTATCAATATAAGCCAGACAATTGTTGTTTTGCTGCTTTTTTACACATTGCAAGGTCATGCAAATGATAAAATTTCCATCACATCAATCGACAGCCTGAGTCTTAGTCAGTTTAACAATAGAGATTGGGACAAACTAATCGCCACAGGCAAACTGGCTCAAAAACATAATATTGATTTTAAATGGCTCCAACAACGTGTAGGATATGCTTATTTCGTGAAGAAACAATACTATAAAAGCATGCAGCATTACGAAAAAGCATTAACTTATGATTTAACCGATGAAATATCTCATTTATATCTTTACTATATTGGACTGAATACAGGCCGGACTGCCTTTGCCAGATTCCACGCAGCCGCACTTTCTGATGCAACTTCAGCTTATCTTGATCTGAAACAATACAAATTATTAGATGCTGTAGATCTGGAGTACAGCTATAAAATTCCTGAATACACTGCCACACACGATGCGACTTATAAAAGGTTTGGTTTGAACAGTGAGATCGGATACAAATTTAATCTGTATCAAAGCTATTCCGACTTCAACCAACATACAGATACCACGCAAATCCGACAACATGAATACTTTGTCCTACTCGGGTGGAATGTGTCCGCTAAAACCAACATTAGTATTGGCTACCATTATGTTGGTTCCAGAGTAATACTGAGTACAGATAAGTCTTTCTATCCGGGGAATATTTTTTTCAGCAAAATAACACAACAGGTAAATCGTTTCGATCTGTCATTATCGGGAGCAACATTCAATAATGAATGGATAAACTCAAAACAGCTGGGAGTTCATCTGGGCATAAGTTTTGCTGGAAAAAATAATATAGGTTTGACCAGTTCATACTACAGGATACTTGAATCAGGATTAGATTACAGTTACGGACGAAATGTATTTAAACAGACGGCCGGTATCATGTTGTTCAATCGTTTATGGACAGAAGCCTGTGTAAATTTTGGAAACTTGAATCAATTCATCGACAACAACGGTTTATACTTTTATAATTCACTCGACCCAACAACTTTCAGAACCGGCATATCAGGATTTTGGTACGTATTCAAGCCCTTGACGGTTTATCTGAATTACACTTTCGATACAAAACAAATTATTATCAACAGGACATCATATCACCAACATTCAATTACAGGAGGGATTATATGGAAAATATAATGCGTAAAACAATTGCTACATGTCTCCTTATTGTCGCAGTAACGACCTATGCACAAAATCACCAGACCAGTTGGCAGAATGCATTTTATAAGAGTTATGAAGCTGAAAAAGCAGGAAAATATACACTGGCAATCAACGAGCTAAAAAAAGTATATAAAACAGACAACTATTTTGTAAACATCCGGTTAGGGTGGTTACATTATCTGAGTAAGCAACACGCTGAAGCTGAGAAACATTATCTTAATGCCATCAGGTTGAAACCCTACTCAATCGAAGCCCGCTTCGGCATTGTGAAACCTTACAGTGCTACCGAACAATGGGATAAAGTAAAAGAACAGTACCATCAAATACTAAAAATTGACCCGCAAAATACTGTTGCGAACTACTGGCTGGGGGTAATTTATTATAACCGGAAAAATTATCAAAATGCAGTGAAACTTTTCGAAAAAGTTGTAAATTTGTACCCGCTCGATTATGATTCAGTTATTATGCTGGCCTGGACAAAACTTAACCTGGGAAAATCAGCCGAAGCGAGTATTCTTTTTAATCATGCCCTTACGCTCAGACCGGGCGATGAATCGGCAACTAACGGATTAAAGCTAATTAAATAAGCCTTAACCATGTTATTTTGTCGCAAATTCTTAAAAACAGTTTACTTTTATACACTGATTTGGACAATATGATGAATGATTGCTTTTTTTGTTTATCTTTGTAACGTGAAATAACAACAAAACAAAAAACAACGTTAAATTATGTTTCCAGTATCAGACCGTTTAGCCGCGCTCTCTCCTTCAGAAACGCTGGCCATGTCACAAAAAAGTAACGAGTTGAAAGCTCAAGGTATCGATGTAATTAACTTAAGCGTGGGGGAGACAGACTTTTACACGCCGGAACACGTCAAGGAGGCTGCAAAAAAGGCGGTTGACGATAATTTTTCTTTTTATTCACCGGTTCCGGGTTATCCTGCTTTGCGTAATGCCATTTGTACTAAACTAAAAAACGAGAACGGACTGGATTATAAACCGGAACAAATCGTGTGCTCTAACGGAGCTAAACAATCGGTTTGCAATGTACTGCTGGCTATCATCGGCAAGGGTGACGAAGTCATCATCCCGGCTCCTTACTGGGTAAGTTATCCTGAAATGGTGACCCTGGCAGATGGCAAATCAATCATTGTTTCTGCCGGCATCGAACAGAATTTTAAAATGACTCCGGCTCAGTTAGAAGCGGCAATTACCCCTAAAACCAAAGCTCTTATTCTTTGCTCTCCATCGAACCCGACCGGTAGCGTTTATACCAAAGAAGAATTAAAAGGCTTAGCTGATGTATTGGCTAAGTACCCGAATATCTATATTTTATCAGACGAGATTTACGAACACATCAACTACCTGGGGGCTCACGAAAGTATTGCCCAATTTGAAAGCATACGCGATCGTGTAGTTATTATCAATGGAGTTTCTAAAGGTTATGCCATGACGGGCTGGCGTATTGGCTGGATTGCTGCTCCAAAATGGATTGCATCAGCCTGCAACACATTACAGGGACAATACACTTCCGGACCCTGCTCGGTTGCACAAAAAGCTGCCGAAGCAGCTTATACAGGCGACCAAACTTGTGTGAGAGAAATGCGTGTAGCCTTTGAACGCCGTAAAAAATTAGTTGTTGAGTTAGCAGCTCAAATTCCCAGCTTAAAATTAAGTGAACCACAGGGAGCTTTCTACATTTTTCCGGATGCCGGAGCATACATCGGAAAATCTTTCGAGGGAAGAAAAATTAAAAATTCAGGTGATCTTGCCATGTATCTGCTCGAAGTAGGTCATGTTGCCTGTGTAGGCGGGGGAGCATTCGGTGCCCCTAACTGCATTCGCCTGTCGTATGCAACTTCCGATGAAAACTTAGTTAAGGCCTTTGGCAGAATTAAAGATGTACTTGCTAAACTACAATAAAACAAGAAAAAAAACACCCTGTCATGTTGATTTGACCAGGGTGTTTTTTTAAATACTTAGTTGACAGACTGAAAATAATTATTCATGCTCTTCTCCCTCTTCATAATCCCGTATCCGGATTCCGAGCCTTATTTTATTTTCAATTTTTACCTGATCATCATTATAAAGATACTTCTTAAGCCTTGATATTGAATTGTATAATGCAGCCTCTTTTGATGACGTATCATCAACCTGCCATACAACCTTGATAATTTCTTCCCGCGACATAAAATTTCCTTTATTCCTGCAAAGCAAAGCCAACACTACTGAATCAAGATGATTCAAATGAATATCTCCTTTGTCGAATTTCAACGATTGCTCATCCGGGAAAAATTTAAAACGCCCAATACGGAATTGGTTATCCACTACCGCCGATGAATTTATTTCTGCCTCTACCATCTTGTTGATTCGTAGCATTAATTCTACCAAACGATAAGGTTTTCTCACATAATCACTATTTTCTATTCCAAATCCAATTTCATAATCTTCATTCCCATCACGGGATGTGGTGAAAATAATGGGAACATCACTGAATTTTCTGATTCTCCTGGCGATTTCAAAACCATCTATACTGCAATTCAGCATCACATCCATTGTCACCAAGTCAGGGGAAAATTGCTGAAATTCTGCAATTGCCTCCTCTCCATTGCTCACATATTGAACTTCATACTTTTGCATTTCCAGAAACCCTACTAAAGCTGTTCCCAGATTCAGATCATCCTCCACAACCAAGATTTTTTTCATTTACATCTTATTTTTTAGGTAGCACTATTGTAAAATCAGAACCAACACCCAACTCACTGATAACACCGATTGTTCCTCCGTGTTTTTCAATGATGGTTTTCACATAGTTCAATCCAATACCAAAGCCATTCATCTTGACGTTGTTATCTACGCGTGAATACTTTTCAAAGATATTGTCTATTTTATCCGCAGGAATACCAATCCCGGTATCCTTAAAATTCAACTCAACCGTTGTTGCATGCACCAAAACGCTGATGTCAATTGTAACTTCTTGCTTTGAATATTTTATCGAGTTATCGATTAAATTAGCAAAACACTGTGTCAGCATCAATCCGTCAGCAGAGATAATAACCTCCGGTGAATCAAAATGCATATTGAGCGTAACCCTCTTGGCAGGTGAACTCACAAACCGGTTCTTCAGATCCTCTATCAGTTTGACAAGATTAACTGGCAATTTATTCAGCACCAACAAGCCTTCTTCAACTTTCGCCAGACCAACAATCATGCTGATAGTACCATTTAACTCCGTCAGCGAATTCAGGGAATTATTCAGCATCATCTCCCGCATTCTTTCATTATTGTAAAAATCCGGTTCTTTCAGACAATCCAGGTTCACGATCAGACTGGCCACCGGACGCTTTAATTCGTGTGCAATATTACTCAAAAATTCGTTTTTGAATTTCACCAACTTTTTCTGTTTAGCCAGTGTCTGGATTAAAAACCGAAATGCCAACAAAGATATAATCGAAAAAATGATGGACCCAAATAACATCAACCCCATACGCTTCATAATTTCAGAGAATGGGTTGATGAGAATTAATTGAAGAGCTTCTTTTTCTTCAAAATCTAACGGATATAATTGGGATGGGATAACAAAAAAAGATCCTCCGGATAAATCCTTAGAGCTAGCAAGCACTTCATTGTTTTTGGGGTTTACAAGTTGGATTAAATATTCAGAATTGATATTCCTGTTAATTAGTATTTGTCCTGTAACACTATCGATCTTTTGAATATCAATTGGAATTAACTCACTTAAAAAAACATGTAACATAATATCAAGCTTATTCAAAATACTCTCTTCATCCATTCCTGTTTTTCTCATGTCAAAGTCCATGACATTCTCCCCTGCAGCATCATTTCTATCAAACTTGATACTGTCTTGCTGCATAGAATTAACATAATAAGTATTTCGTTGATTCAATTCATTTCTGAACGCTTCTTTTAGAATAGCATCTGATTCCCTGATTAATGCAAACCTAACGGTCTGAAAGTAATCATATACCAAATAACCTTGTGTTAACAAGATAAACATGATTGATATAATTGCTATATAAGAGATATTTTTAGTTGACATGACAGTGGTTTGAATGTATATCTACAATCAAAGTGAGTATTTCCGACAAAGATAAAATTTTTTTATCAAAATTCTATCAAATGATTTTCTTTTAGAACTTTAATGAAGAATTGGTTAAACTTTGAGCATTTTTCTTAGCAATAAATATATTAACATTGTACTGTCAAACAAAACAATAGTACAAGTCAAACCATTAAAAAATAAAAAAACAATGAAAACAATCAATGAAAACAAATTCAGAAAACTGAATGCTGAACAGTTAAATGAAACTATGGGTGGTTATTATATCATGGTTACTTTACCTAACGGGCAAAGAATTAGAGTTAGGGTATAAAAAAAATCCTTAATTTTAAAGCGGTTTAGCGGGCAATAATTCTTTATTGCAAAAACCTCCTGAAAACAATTGATTCTCAAGAGATTTTATGCTAAACCGCTTTAAATATTTTGATATACCTTATGGTAAAATTTCCTTTTTTTCACCAACACGATCAAATGGATTGCGGTCCGACCTGCCTGCGCATGATCGCAGCCCACTACGGCAGGCAATACTCTCTTGAAGGACTCCGCGAGAAATCCCATTTCAGTCGTGAAGGTGTATCCTTGTTAGGCATCAGCGAAGCCGCTGAGAAGTTGGGTTTCCGAACCGTAGGGGTCTATGTTAGCTTTGAAGAATTAAAAAAGGAAGCTCCCCTCCCCTGCATTGTCCACTGGAACCAACAACATTTCGTTGTGGTTTATGATATCCGCGAGAAAAACGGGAAAGACATTGTTTATGTTGCAGATCCGGGTGCCGGCAAACTTAAATACACGAAAGAAGAATTCTGTCGCTGTTGGCTCAGTACGAAGAGTGATGGTGAAGATGTGGGCATCGCCCTGCTGATGGAGACTACTCCTGAATTTTTCAAACAAGAAAACGATAAAGCCAAAGCCAGTAAAGGGTTTTCGTTCCTTTTTTCTTATCTGAAACCGTATAAAAAACTGATATTTCAGTTGTTTCTTGGACTTTTCTTTGGTAGTCTGCTGCAACTGTTGCTCCCCTTCCTTACGCAATCAATTGTCGATTTCGGAATTTCAGCACAAAACATTGGGTATGTATATCTTGTCCTGATTGCTCAGTTAGTCCTGGTGTTTAGTGCCTCAACCGTTGAATTCATCAGGGGTTGGATACTGTTGCACATCGGAACCAGGGTGAATATTGCAGTAATCTCCGACTTTTTAGCCAAACTGATGCGACTGCCGATGGGCTATTTCGACACCAAAATGACCGGCGATCTATTACAACGCATGGGCGATCACACGCGCATACAGGATTACCTGACCAATTCTTCCCTGAACATCTTGTTCGGACTGTTTAATATTGTGATATTCACACTGATACTGCTATTTTACAATGTAACAATTTTCCTGATATTCCTGGTAGGTAGTCTGCTGTATTTCTTTTGGGTGAGCCTGTTTATGAAGAAAAGAGAGGCCCTCGACCACAAGAACTTTGCACAACAAGCGGCCAACCAAAGCAATGTAATTCAGCTGATTACCGGCATGCAGGAAATCAAACTGAACGCATGTGAACAACAAAAAAGATGGGAATGGGAAAGGATACAAGCCAAGCTTTTCAAACTGAGAATCAAAGGTTTAGCATTAAGTCAGTATCAGGATTCTGGAGCCATTTTTATCAACCAAACCAAAAACATCATCATCACCGCGTTAGTAGCTAAGTTCGTGATCGACGGCAACATGAGTCTGGGGATGATGCTTTCAGTGCAATATATCCTGGGTCAACTAAATAGCCCTATTGATCAACTTATCCATTTTTACCGGGAGTCACAGGACGCAAGACTTAGCATCGAAAGGCTCAGTGAGGTCTATACCAAAGATGATGAAGATGAAGACAAACCGGACATGATTCACCTTATCCCTGAAAAACAGGATATTATCATTAACAATGTGACCTTTGCATACGACACAACTTCAGCGGGTAAACCAGTTTTAAAAAACATCAACCTGCATATACCATCTGGAAAACAGACTGCTATTGTGGGAATGAGTGGAAGTGGCAAGACTACCCTGATGAAATTATTATTGGGTTTCTACAAACCGCAACAAGGACATATATTCCTGGGAAGCAATAACTTATCGCATTGCAACATGCGCGAATGGAGAAAAAACTGCGGTGTTGTCATGCAGGAAGGATACATCTTTACTGATAGCATAGCCCGGAATATTGCCCCAGGAGATGAAGAAATTGACAAAGACAGGCTGTTGAATGCAGTAAATACTGCTAATATCAGACCTTTCATCGAAACTTTATCATCAAAATACGATACAAAAATAGGATCTGAAGGTCATGCGCTCAGCCAGGGTCAAAAGCAACGAATCCTCATTGCCAGAGCGATTTACAAGAATCCCGAATTTGTTTTCTTAGATGAAGCAACCAACGCGCTGGATACGAATAACGAGAAAATCATCATGGACAACCTGGGAAGATTCTTCGAAAGCAGGACTTCAGTCGTGATTGCACACCGGCTCAGTACCGTAAGAAATGCAGATCAGATCGTGGTGCTTGACAATGGCGAAATCGTGGAAACAGGAACGCACGAAGCATTAACAAAGAAGAAAGGCGCTTATTATCATTTAGTTAAGAATCAACTTGAGCTATAAAGGAGTATATAAAAACATGAATCAGGAAGGTAATAACATAGAACTTAGGAGTCGGGAGGTGCAGGAAATTTTATCCCGGCCACCGAAGAAGTTGGTCCGATATGGCACTTCTGTCATCTGTGCCATCCTGGTCATCCTCATTGCCGGTAGTTTCTTTTTCAACTATCCAGACATCATCAGCAGCGATGCTACCATACAAAACACTAATAATGAGTGGGTTGCATTGATAGAGGTTTCAGCCAACGGAGCGGGTAAAATTCATACTGGTCAGCAAGTTATCCTCAAAATGATCGCTTATCCCTACCTGGAATTTGGACATATCAAAGGTATTATACAACAAATATCACCAATTCCGGAGCGTGAAAGGTACCTTGTTAAAGTAAAGATTGGTGAGAAATTAGTGACAAGCTCCAATAAGGAACTGCAAATTAGCGGAAAATTGTCGGCAACAGCAGATATTATTACCGAAAACAGGAGATTAATTGAAAGAATTTTTGCTCCGATTCAAAATTTATCACTTTTTTCGCGTTAAACAATGTCAACTAATGTAATGTTTTGTTAATTTTTCGACGTTTTTTGTTAGAACTTTGATAAAACTTTGTTAGAACTTTGTTAGATTTTTGATAAACATCATTAAAACCAAGGCTAACAGAGGGTTTTATCGGTATTTCAATTCACTATTGTCCGGTAAAAAATATTAGATTCTTCGCTGTGCTCAGAATGACAGTTCTTTATATTGATTTATGCAAGGGAGGGGTTAGCTGGCGGCTAAGCTGCCAGCTAACCCCTCCCTAAAAGATAAAGTCTTGATTGTCATTTCGACCGAAGGGAGAAATCTATGTTATAAAATCTTTACCGGACAACAATGTTTTTTTATATGAAATAACGATATTATTATTACTGTATGCCACAACTTTTGATTTGTGACGTTTCACAAAAACGCATACAATTATCAAAATATTTTCAGAAAAAATTGCAGTTTGTCGAAAAAGTATTACTTTTGTGCCGAAAACATAACAAAAATGACACGATTTTTTACATACTTTTATTTTTACTTTTACTTTAACAGGTGAGAGCAGGATAATTGTATGTGAGATTAATAAGTTAATATATAGCACAAATAAAAATCCTGCTCAATAAAATGAGCGGGATTTTTTAATTTATACAAATATGAAAAGAATAGCTATCCAGGGGGTAAGCGGAGCATTTCATGAAATTGCCGCCCGACAATATTTTAATGGTGAAGAAATAGAGATAGTACCTTGCGTAACCTTCAGAGACTTATTCAAAACGATGGCTGAAGATCCGGAGGTTTTGGGGATTGTCGCCATTGAAAACACCATAGCCGGGAGTTTGTTACAGAATCACAATCTCCTGCGCGAAAGTGGCAGTTTGATTATCGGGGAACAAAAATTGCGTATATCCCATGTACTCGCAGCCATGCCCGGACAAAATCTCGACGAAATAAAGGAAGTACACTCCCATCCTATTGCATTGATGCAATGTGAGGAATTTCTTGAAAAACACCATCACCTGAGCGCCGTGGAGAGTGAAGACACTGCCCTTTCAGCAAAGGAAATTGCAGAAAACAGCATCATGGGGAGAGCAGCTATCTGTAGTCGTTTTGCCGCCGAGAAATATCGGTTGAAAATCATCGCAGATGAAATTGAAACAAACAAACGGAACTTTACCCGTTTTCTGATTGTAGCGGCTCCTGAACTGGCAGGCAAGATGATCAAAAACCTCAAATTAAACAAATCATCGATGGTATTCACCCTTCCTCACGAAGAAGGAAGTCTGGCCAAGGTGCTTTCCATTTGGTCCTTCTACCGAATAAACCTGACAAAAATCCAATCCTTACCAATTATTGGAAGAGAGTGGGAATATCAGTTTTACATCAGCCTGACATTTGATAATTATGAACGATACCGCCAATCTCTGGATGCCGTTCTGCCACTGCTGAAAGATTTTCAGTTGCTGGGAGAATATCAGGAGGGAAAGACACCGGAATAAAGTCAAATGACTAACGTCTAACGTCAAATGACTAAAGACTATAGACTAATGACAAATACATATATATTTAGATAAGAGGAAAAATTAAAACACGATAAATCGAAGACCTTAGACGTTAGACATTTGTCGTTAGACATAATAAATATGAATATCAAACCCGCCAATAGAATAAATACCGTTTCAGAATATTATTTCTCGCAAAAGCTGCGGGAAGTAGCAGAAATGAATGCCGCAGGAAAAAAGGTCATCAACCTGGGGATAGGAAATCCTGATTTGCCGCCATCTGAAGAAACAATTGCAGCCTTGTGTGCGGAAGCGCAAAAACCCGACACACACGGGTACCAGAGTTATGTGGGAATTCCGGAATTACGCAACGGCTTTGCTGCATGGTACAAGCAATGGTACGGCGTAGAACTTAATGCAGCAACCGAGATACAACCGCTCATCGGCTCCAAAGAAGGCATCCTGCACATCACCCTGGCATTTGTCAATCCGGGAGAAAGTGTGTTGGTTCCCAACCCTGGATATCCGACTTACACTTCTGCCAGCCGCATCTGCGAAGCCAATATCATCAGTTATGATTTGGATGAACAAAACAACTGGCAACCGGATTTTGAGGCACTCGAACAAATGGATTTGTCAAACGTTAAACTCATGTGGGTGAATTATCCGAACATGCCCACTGGCGCCAATGGCAGCATGGAGCTGTTTGAGAAACTGCTGGCTTTCGGAAAAAACCACAACATTGTAATTTGCAATGACAATCCATACAGCTTCATTCTCAATGATGATAAACTAAGCATTCTTTCAGTTCCCGGAGCCAAAGACATCTGTATAGAAATGAACTCCATGAGCAAATCGCATAATATGGCCGGATGGCGTATGGCGATGCTGGCGACAAACGCTGAATTCGTTCAATGGATACTGAAAGTAAAGTCGAATGTGGATTCGGGTATGTACCGACCCATGATGGTAGCTGCCGCAAAGGCCTTGCAAAACCCGAAAACATGGCATGACGAAATGAACACGGTATATGCCAAAAGACGTGTGTTGGCATTGCAAATTGTGGATGCACTCGGTTGCACTTACGACATCAAACAGGTAGGTATGTTTATCTGGGCTAAAATCCCGGATAAATATAAGGATTCTGGTGAACTGGCAGATGAAGTGCTGTATGGTAAAAATGTATTTATCACACCCGGTTTCATCTTTGGTGACAAAGGTAAGCGGTATATTCGTATTTCGTTGTGTAGTCCCGGGGAGATGTTGTCGGAGGCTTTAACAAGAATAACAATGTAAAACTACCAGACCTGTCAGGTTTTAAAAACCTGACAGGTCTAAAAAATTAAAAAATAAAAATATGGAATTACAATCAATTTTACTTCCCGGCATCGATCCCAAACGTCCGTTGGTGATTGCCGGTCCCTGTTCGGCTGAAACAGAGGAACAGGTCATGGAAACTGCCCGTCAGTTGAATGCATTAGGTATCAAGATTTACAGGGCCGGTATTTGGAAACCCCGTACTAAACCAGGTGGTTTTGAAGGCATTGGCACCATTGGTCTGACCTGGTTGAAAAGAGTAAAAGAAGAACTGGGTATGTATGTCGCAACCGAAGTTGCAACCCCAAAACATGTACGCGAAGCACTGGCTGCTGATGTGGACATCTTCTGGATTGGCGCCCGCACCACTGCTAACCCTTTTGCCGTACAGGAAATAGCAGATGCTTTAGAGGGCACCGACATCCCAGTGTTAATTAAAAATCCGGTAAATCCTGATTTAGATTTATGGATCGGAGCCATCGAACGTGTTTACAATGCAGGCGTTCGCAAAATCGCAGCCATCCACCGTGGTTTCAGCAGCTACGATAAAAAGATTTACCGAAACCTTCCCCAATGGCATATTCCCATTGAATTACACCGTCAAATGCCAGAAGTACCCATTCTTTGCGACCCGAGTCACATCGGAGGGAAAAGAGAATTAGTAGCTTCATTGTGCCAACAGGCAATGGATCTGAATTTTGACGGTTTAATTGTAGAGTCGCACGTCAATCCAGAAAAAGCCTGGAGCGATGCCCCACAGCAGGTAACACCAGCTGTACTTGACTTTATTTTAAACACCCTAGTAATTCGCGATGCCCATCAGACAACAGAAAACTTATCAGCTTTGCGTCGCCAGATTGATGAATGCGACAACGACTTGCTTGAATTACTTGCCCGTCGTATGCGTGTTTCTGAAGAGATTGGCCAGTATAAAAAAGAACACAATATGCCTATCTTACAAGAACAACGATACGATGAAATCCTGCAGAAAAGGATATCCCAAGCCGAACAAATGGGAATGCATCCGGAGTTTATGAAAGCTCTTTTGGTAGCTATTCATGAAGAGTCGATACGTCATCAAATGGAAATAATGAAACAATAAGTTGCAAATATTGCACATTTTCATTAATTTTGTGCCGAAATTCACATCCTTTCTGAACAATTTCAGGTATTAATTGGTTTGAAAGAAAGGATTAACTAACATTAAAAACATGGGCAATAATTTATTAAAAGGTAAAAAAGGGATTATTTTCGGGGCATTAAACGATATGTCCATTGCATGGAAAGTAGCAGAACGTTGTGTAGAAGAAGGAGCCACCATCACCTTGTCGAACACGCCGCTGGCAATCAGGATGGGAACCACTGAGGAGCTTGCCACAAAACTGAATGCTAAGCTAATACCAGCCGACGCCACCAGTGTCGAAGATTTGGAATGCGTTTTCGATGAATCAATGGAAGCGTTGGGTGGAAAAATTGATTTTCTGTTACACTCTATCGGGATGTCGCCAAACGTACGTAAAAAACGCACTTACGATGATTTAGATTACAACTTACTGAACCAGACATTAGACATATCTGCCATCTCCTTTCACAAAATATTACAGGTAGCCTATAAGAAAAATGCCATCAACGACTGGGGATCAGTTTTGGCTTTATCCTACGGAGCCGCACAACGAACCATGTATGGTTACAACGACATGGCAGATGCAAAAGCAATGCTTGAATCGATAGCCCGTAGTTTCGGCTACATTTATGGTCGCGCCCACAACGTTCGTATCAACACCATTTCGCAATCGCCTACCGTTACAACAGCCGGAAGTGGCATTAAAGGCTTCGACAGCCTGGTTGATTTCTCTGAACGCATGTCACCGCTTGGTAATGCAACTGCAGCCGAGTGTGCTGACTACTGCGTGGTGATGTTCAGTGACCTGACAAAAAAAGTGACCATGCAGAATCTTTTCCATGATGGCGGA
>Ga0265294_10005113_pt1 | contig 16085 bp, 17 predicted proteins | sample MunlanPumphouse3_FD_192504 | JGI IMG/M metagenome (GOLD analysis project Ga0265294, IMG submission 192504) | Groundwater microbial communities from a municipal landfill in Southern Ontario, Canada - Pumphouse #3 | ecosystem: Environmental > Aquatic > Deep subsurface > Groundwater | place...
GCAACACATTTAAAATTCAATGCGATGAAGAGCTCAGGATGACAGCTGTGTAAAATCTTTTTCACGTTATATATAGTATCATTTTATTATATCGCTGCCCGTGCGTCTATAGCAAAAACATGGCGGCACGCCAATCGATATTGCGGAACAGTTCAGTATTTATCTGTAAATTAGGCCAAAAATTTTTAAGTATTTCCATTGACTTTAATTGGTATTTCTGGTATGCTTTTAATTGAAAATATTGTCGAAATATATCTGGATTATGAAAGGGGCGAAGACAATGAAATCAACAGGCATTGTGAGGAAAGTGGATGAACTCGGCAGGGTGGTTATACCAATAGAGTTAAGAAGAACTCTTAATATAGCCGAAAAGGATGCTTTGGAAATATATGTGGACGGAGAGCATATAATTCTGAAGAAATACGAGCCAGCCTGCATATTTTGCGGTAATGCGAGAGACGTAACCAACTACAAGGGAAAGAACATTTGCCCTGACTGTGCACAGGAACTAAAAAACATGAATCTTTAGAAGGAAAAATAGCCGCAAAACGGCTATTTTTTTTGTATGCTTTCCGCGTACACCAGTCTCTTTGGGACTTTACGCTGACGCGCGGTTATCGCTATGGCCTCCTTTTTAGGGAGGCCCTTTTCCATATTCCATTTAAGGTGTTCTCCGATATCCATCCGCTCCCAGGGAGCATCCCTTTCCTCGACGGGACCGGACGCGCCCTCCAGCATCAGTACAAACTCACCCTTTATATCGCTTTCCTTTGCCCAGTCCACCAGCCCGTCCAGGGTATCTCTTATGTATTCCTCATACTTTTTGGTAATCTCCCGGGCTATCACCGCCCTGCGGTTTCCCAGTGTCTCCTTGCAGTCCTCCAGCAGCCCTGCCAGGCCGTGAGGGGACGCATAGAGTATTATTGTGCCCTGCTGGCGTTCCAGTCCCTTTAGAAGGCCCTTTCTCTTACCCGGGGCCTTGGGCAAAAAACCCTGGAAGAAAAACCTGTCGGTGGGCAGCCCCGAAGCGACCAGGGCGGTCATTACGGCCGTCGGTCCCGGCAGCGATACCACCGGAATACCCTGTTCGATGCAACCCCTAACCAGCTCGTATCCCGGGTCGGAAACACCGGGAGTACCCGCATCCGAAACAAGGGCTACTGTCTTTCCCTCCCGAAGCAGCTCCAGCAGGTGTTCTCCCTTCTTTTTGCGATTGTGCTCATGATAGCTGGTCAAAGGAGCCTTAATATCGTAATGGTTCATAAGACGCAGGGTTCTTCTGGTATCCTCCGCTGCGATAAGGTCCGTTTCCTTTAGTACCCGCAGCACCCGCATCGTTATATCCTCCAGATTCCCTATGGGTGTGGGGCATATGTAAAGTGTGCCTTTATCCGACATCGGCCTTACATCCTTTCTCCCTCGTAATATATCCTATGTATCTCTTCGGTGTATTCCCCTTCCCCGTCGTATATCACAAGGGGCTTTGACACCTTGAGGAATTTGCCGCCCCCCTTTAAACCCTCCACCAAAAACAGATTAGACTCCCTGTCCGCCCGGGAATGTACCATTCTAAGCCTCTTTGGTTCAATACCCTCTTCTCTCATACCAAGCAGCACATCCACCATACGGCCGCTCCTGTGTATAAGGGCCAGCCTCCCCCCGTTTTTTAAAACCTTACCCGCCGAAGCTATTATATCCCCCAGGGTACACATTATCTCGTGCCGGGCTACTGCCTTGCTGCTGTCAGGGTTTACAAGACCGTGACCATCATCTATGTAAGGAGGATTTGAAACCACCAGGTCCGCCGTACCCTCCGGCACAAAGGAGGTCACTTCCTTTAGGTCGCCGGAATATATACTGACCCGGTTTTCCAGGCCGTTCATGGCTACGCTCCTTGCGGCCATCTCCACCATTTCCTCCTGTATCTCTATACCAATTATACTCGATGCCTTTGTCTTGCCGGCAAGAATTATAGGAATAATGCCGGTGCCGGTTCCCAGGTCCACCACCCTGTCCCCTTTTTTGACGGTGGCAAAGTTGGCCAGCATAACCGCGTCTATACCGAAACAGAATTTCCGGGGGTTTTGTATTATCTTAAGTCCACCTATATTAAGGTCGTCCAACCGTTCACCAATCTTTAAGTATTTATCCATAAACAAACCACCTGCGATTAATTATTATGGCCGCCTTTTTACGGTCTCTATTCCTTGAAGGCAGCTTCTATATAGTCCTCCATCCCGTCATATTCCATAAGGCCTATATGCATAGCACTTATCTCACCCCGCCGGTTGATTATGTAATTTGTGGGAAGATAGGAGACCATGTATTTTTTGGCTGTGTCCGCCTCCCCGTCAAGTAGCACCACCCTGTCGCTGTAATCGGACAGTTTTACGGTGTTTCCCCCAAGGTATGATAAAAGACCCTTGTTACAGGGTCTTTTGCCTTTATACTTCAGATTCGGGTTTGGGAGCGTCCACCGGACACACGTCCGCACACGCACCGCACTCAATACACCCCTCAGGGTCAATAACGTATTTATCATCACCTTCGCTGATAACCCCCTCAGGGCATTCGGGTTCACATGCACCGCAACTGATGCAGTCATCAGTAATTACATATGCCATACTGTTCACCTCCTTGAGCATATCAAACCGATTTCTTCCGTTAATATTGTAACATTTAAAAAGGATTTTTCAAAGCAAAATATTCCTTTTTGAGAAAAGCTTTCACTCACCGGATAACGTCTGGATATCGTCCAGATTGTATTCCTTTATGTCGGTATCCTCGCCTTCTACCAGTTTCACTTTGACCATGCGCCTTAGTATACTGGTGTCCACCACTATACCCTCACCCTCCGGGGTGGAGACCTTTGTCCCTATTGGCGGTATTTCCTTCTTTATAACTTCGTAAACATCCTCTTCATACTTTAAGCAGCACATAAGCCGCCCGCATATGCCGGAAATCTTGGTAGGGTTTAAGGACAGGTTCTGTTCCTTTGCCATTTTTATTGACACCGGTTCAAAATCCCCCAAAAAGGTGGAACAGCACAGCGACCTGCCACAGGGCCCAAGTCCGCCCAACATCTTGGCCTCGTCCCTTACGCCTATTTGCCGGAGTTCTATCCTTGTTTTAAAAACAGAGGCCAAGTCCTTTACGAGTTCCCTGAAGTCCACCCGCCCGTCGGCAGTAAAGTAGAATATTACCTTGTTGGAATCAAAGGTGTACTCCACATCCACCAGTTTCATCTCCAGGTTGTGTTTGTCTATTGCCTCAAGGCATATGTCAAAGGCTTCCTTTTCCTTTTCCCGGTTTTGTTCTTCCACGACGATATCCTCGTCGGTCGCCACCCTAATAACCTGTTTGAGGGGGGCGACTATATCCTCTTTCTTAACCTTTTTGGGGCCCACCGCAACGTCTCCCAACTCTATTCCCCTTATCGTTTCCACTATAACCCACTGACCGGTTTGTATATCCAGGTTACCGGGGTCAAAATAGTATATTTTACCTGCCCGTTTAAACCGGACTCCAACTACTGTCAACATATCTATACCTCCTGTATCTCCAGCAGAAACACTTCCACAGCCAGCTGCGCGTTAACGTTAAGCCTTAGGTTTTCCCTGGCTTTGGATACTGCGTCAAAAAGCCGGCCAATTTTATCCAAAGTATATCTTGCTGCTGTCTCTCGGGCAAATTCATCGCTTTCTTTAATATACAGTAAATCTTCCTTTTGAGCAACCTTAAACACGAGAGCATCCCTTAACTGCAATAATGAATAATCCAGGAAGTCCTCCACCGACCTTTCATCGTCCTTCACCAAAAGGGCCGTTTCGGCGGAGGCCCGAACAAAGCCCTCGTCCAGGAAACATTTCAGAATATCCCGGTAGGGCGCAACATCGGGTATCCTTCTTTCGGAATCCGGTTTCAAAATCTGACATCGGGATAATATGGTGGGTAGGAGGCTAACCGGGTTGGCGGTGGTGATTGCTATTATTCCGGTGCCGGGAGGGTCTTCCAATACCTTCAGCAGGCAGTTTTGCGCTTGCACTGTCATCCTTTCACCCTGCCGTATAATACTTACCCTTTTTTTGCCCTCGTAGGGCTTAACAAAAATGTCCTTTTGCAGCCGCCGAATATAGTCAATCCCAATAAATGCTCCCGCAGTTTCGGTTATCGAAACGTCGGGATGGTTGGACGAGTCTATTTTTCGGCAGGAACTACAATTTCCGCAGGGCTTGCCGGAGGACGCAAGGCAGTTGACCCCCCTGGCCAGGTACAGAGCCAGGCTGAGGGCCTCCTCATCCCCACCGCTAATTATATAGGCGTGGGATACTTTGCTTAGTTCTATCGCTCTGGCTACTAAACGGTAAATATTCAAAACTAATAATGCCTCCAATCAGGTATAAAGGTCAATAAGCAAACCTCTTATATTGTCTGCCTTTTCCAGTATTTTAAACCTGTCCCTCTGGCCGCCCACCATATCCTGTGTGAGTTCCTCAAGCTCTTTGTTTATCCTTTTTACCAGCGAATAGACCCTGTGCCTTCCCTTTTTGTCCATGGCGGAGTTTTTGGCAAATTTGAACATACCCGTAACCGCTTCCTCCATAAAGGCCTTTACCTTTGTTTTGTAGGCCAAAAGTTCCCTAAGATTCATTGAGCTCGCCATCCTTTTGCCCTGGGCCTCAATATCCGCCAGCATAACGGCAATCCTTTCCTCCATCCTGTCCGAATGCTCTTTGTTTAGGTTATCCTCAAATCTTCCCTGCCCATCCTTTACCTTCACGGCCTTCCGGTTAGGGACCTTCCCGGTAACAGGCCCCGTAGTGCCGTCGGTTACATCCCTTATCTTCATACTAAAACCCCTCCCATACGATATTGTTAAGGGCATAGCATCATTCAATCACTCTTAGAACTGCGTCGTATACCTTAGCGTGTATCTCTCTTACGGTTAAAAACTCCCTTCCCGCGCCGTCCATACACTGGACCCTTTGCCAGTTGTACTTTTTGGCTATATAAAGCGCATTGGCATAGGTCTTTTCCAGGTACTCAAAGTCCCCTTCATGTATATCCCTTTTATGACCGTCGCTCCTTTTTATAAGCAGCCTTCGGCTAATGCCCGGTGGTACGTCAAGAAATACTACCAGGTCGGGCACCGGGAGTTTGTATATACCGTATTCAAAGTCCCACAGCCAGTCCAGGTATTTGTCCCTTCGGTCCGGGTCGTCTATCTTGGAGGCCTGATGAACCATGTTTGACGTTGTGTACCTGTCGGCTATTACAAGGCCCCCGGATCGCAAAAAGTTCCCCCACCCATCAATATAACTGCAGTACCTGTCCAGGGTATACATAGGGCTTACTATGTAGGGGTCAATGGCCTCCGGGTCACTACCAAATTTGCCGTCAAGATACATCCTCACAAATACCGAGGAATCGCTTTCATAATTGGGAAATTCTATTTTCCTAACGTTTTTCCCTTCTTTTCGCAGCTTTTCATAAAGCATTGCCGTTTGTGTAGCCTTCCCGCTTGCATCCGAGCCGGCTTCAATAATAATCAGTTTCCCCTTCATGGCTAACCTCCAAAATATTCATTCGACCACTTCCACCTGTCCGTGCTTTACACCCTTTACCGCGATGTTTAAATCCATGCACTCCCGTATCTGCCGGATGGCCCCGGCACTAAAACTTTCACCGGGACATACTAGGGGTATCCCCGGCGGATAGGGCACAATACTAGAGCCGGCTATCCTGTTCTCCGCCCGGCTAAGGTCTATGCTTATTAAACGGCGGTCCAGCACCTCCCAGGGGTCCATACCGGCAGCGGGAACCGGGCTTTTAAGAAAAGATGGCAGCAAAACCCTGTCACCGTCGGGGACAGTCTTCAAACCTACGCAGCCCCCCACAAGCCTTTCAAAGTCCTCCCGCCTGCTTGCCACTGTTACTATGCCCAGCCAGTTTACCGCATCGTATAATTCCCCGTAGACGCCACAGCGCTCCCTTAAGTCCTGGTCCAGCCGGCTGCCGGTTAGCCCCGCACCGGCACAGTTTATAAGCATTTTTGTATCGTCAAAGTCAAAGCTTCCCCTTGACCTGAAGTATTCGCCATCGGGACAAAATAGTCCTTTATCCAGGGCGTCTATTTTATGCCTTGCATCCCGTACATACCCCAGCACTTCCCCGAGGTGCTTGGCGCCGGCATTCTCCATCATGTACCGCGCGTTGTCCAGCGAAGCCATAATGGGATAGGAGGGGCTGGTGGTCTGAAACATTCCAAGCATTCTCTCCAACCTTTCCCGGTCAACCCTACTTCCCATTATGTGTAGCCAGGAGCCTTGGGTCATGGCGGGCAGTGTCTTGTGGGCACTTTGTATTACCATATCCGCCCCAAGGTCCACCGCGCTTTTAGGCAGTGCATCGGAGAACTTCAAGTGAGCACCGTGGGCCTCGTCCACTATAAGCAGGGCACCTTTTTGGTGCGCTGTCTCGGCTATTTTCTTTATATCAGAGCAAACACCGTAATAGGTTGGGCTTGTGATTATTACCGCTTTAACCCCTTTGTCCCGCCCTAGGGCCTTCTCCACCTCCCGGGGGTGAATGGAAAGGGGTATACCGGTGGTTTCCTCTACCGGTCTTTGTATATATAAGGGCTTAAGCCTGCCCAGTATCAGTCCGCTGTAAACGGAAGAATGACAGCCCCGGTCCACCAAAATGGCATCGCCGGGCAGGGCTGCGGCAAGCAGCGACGCTATAATGCCCGCCGTACTGCCATTAACAAGAAAATAGGTGCCTTCCACCCCATAGGCCGTGGCCGCAAGGTTCTGGGCTTTTTGTATGGCCCCTCCCGGGCAATGCAGGTTATCAAGGCCGGGCAGCTCGGTGAGGTCATACTGCAAAAAACCACCCAAGTCCATGGCACCGGTATCCATAAAACTACCGCACCCCTTATGTCCGGGCACATGAAAGCTCACCGGGTTTTCCACTATATGGCCTTTTATTCTTTCCACAAGCGGTGCTTTAACTTTCATTGACGCAGCTCCTTTAGAAGTTTTAAGTATTCCTCAGCCTTCCACTAAGTCCCGGCTAGTGGTATGGATACTATCCTGTTCTTTCAAGCAGGGCCTCCAAAAACTCCCGGCTTGGTGCAAATACCACAGTCAGGGTCTTACCGCTGTCCTTAAAGGTCAGTACCCTTTTGCGGCTGTCTTTTTTGTCGCACAGGAAGTAATACACCTTTCCGGTGGGCTTTATATCCCCGCCGGACTTTATATCTATTATTTTATAATAGGGAATTTCCATAAGCTTAATCTCCCTTATGCCCATGGCCCTGTGAAACAAAAGTCCCCTGTCGGTGAGTATATAATAATACTCGGTTACCCTGCCAGTCATTACCCGATAAGCGATAACCATAACCAGCAGTATGAGGATGAGACTTGCAAACCCCGCCGTCAGCGGAGTAAACCTATTTATGAGTGCCACTGATACATTGATAAAAAATACCGTGGCGACAATGAATAAAAATACCCTGCCGCCGGAGGTTTTTGGCTGACGGTTCCTTTCCTTCATTATTACTTCCATATTCCTCTTCTCCATTCACTTTTTTATGCATCCAATGCCTACAGGCAAGTCGAAGCCTTAACCCACCCGATATCTGCAAACCAGGGCACCTTTCCCGAAGGTCAAAGCATACATGAAAACAGCCCCGTCCCCTTGTCACATTCCCATAAGCCTTGGCAAAAACGTGGAAACGGCCGGAATATAGGTTATAATCGCTATATCTATAATCATCATAACAAGGAAGGGCAGAACCGCCCTCGTTATATCCTCCAGGGAAATACCCGCAATACCGCAGCCTACGAAAAGGCACACCCCGAGGGGCGGGGTAACCATACCCACAGCCAGATTTACCACCATTATTATACCGAAATGAAGCGGGTCGATGCCTATTTGTGTAATAACCGGCAGAAACACCGGTGCAGTTATTATTATGGCCGCAGTGGTCTCAAGGAAGGTACCCAGCACCAGCAGCAACAGGTTTATTAGCATAAGTATGACTACGGTGTTTTGGGTCACCGAAAGTATTGCCGATGCCACCATTTGGGGCACCTGTTCCGAAGCCAGTACCCAGCCGAATACCGATGCTGTTGCTATTATGAACATAATAACAGCGGTACTTACGACAGCGTTTACCAAAATACCGCCTAGGTTCTTCATTTTAAGCTCTCTATACACCAGGGCCCCTACAAAGAACGCATACACCACCGCAATAACGGCGGCCTCTGTGGGGGTGAAATACCCTCCGTATATTCCGCCCAGTATTATAACCGGCATCAGCAGCGCAAAGAAGGCATCCCAAAAGGATGTAAAAACCCTTTTCAGGCCGCCGCCCTCCGCACCCCCGTAACCCTTTTTCTTCGCCTGATACCAGGCCACCAGCATAAGGCTTGCCCCTACCATTATTCCCGGCAGAACGCCGCCCATAAACAGAGCCCCCACCGATTCTCCCGTAAGGACGCCGTACACTATGAGGGGAATACTGGGTGGAATCATTACCCCCAGCGTACCCGATGCCGCCTGGACAGCGGTGGCATAGCCTTTATCATAGCCCCTTTCTACCATAGAGGGTATCAGTATGGAGCCTATTGCCGCTGCCGTTGCGGCCGCCGAGCCGGATACGGCTCCGAAGAACATGCTGGCTACCACCGCCACCATGGCAAGGCCGCCGTAGGTCCTGCCCGCTATGGAAGCGGCAAAGTCCACCAGCCGGCGCGAAATGCCGCCGTGCTCCATAAGAAGGCCGGCCAGTATGAAAAAAGGAACCGCCATAAACGGAAAGGAATCCAAAGCGGTAAACATCTTCTGCACAACTATAACAAAGGGTATCCCGTCCTGGACCGCTATAGCTGTCATTGAAGCCAGTGCTATCGAAACGGCTATGGGGATATTAATCATAACAAAAAATACAAAGCTTATAAAAAGTGCCGCAACCATCTAGCTTCCCTCCCCGTCAGCCCGAAGTGCCTTCAAAAAATCATAAAACGAATAAAGCAGCATCAGCATACCCCCGGTAAAAATCGCCGAATAGGGTATCGCCATTGAAAGCTCCATCGCGGGAGAAACCTGCCCCTTTACAACCTGCAGTATACCGAAGCCTAAGACGGTTATTGCCGCATAAAATACCATGGACAATATATTGGCAAGCAGTAGCGTCCACCTTTTGGAGACTTTGGGCAGAGCCCTCACCAGTGCCTCCACCCCTATATGACCCTTTCTCCTTACTGCTATACCGGCCCCGAGGAAGGAAATCCATACCATAATGTACCTGGCCAGTTCCTCCGACCAGGGTATGGCAGACTTTATCATCGAACGGAATACCACCTGCAGAAATATTACAATCACCATGACTGTCAGCATGCCGGAGGCTATTATCTCCACAGCCCGGTTTAGCCTGTCCAAAACCATGCCAAAACGCTCCATAAAATAACTCCTTCCATAAATTCCGTAGCCAATTTAAGGGGGGCCGGCAAAAAACACCAACCCCGCAGGACCTGTTCAGGTAGGACAGGCTGCCTGTTTAAATTGCTTGTTACATGTCTATTATGGTATCCAAAAGCTTAGCGTCTTCGCCCAGTTCGTCCCTGTACTGCTGGTATATAGGCATGGTTCTTTCTAGGAATGCGGCCTTGTCGGGTATGGTTATCTTCATACCGGCCTGCTCTAAAAGAGCCACCTGTTGGTCTTCCATTTCGGTAATAAGGTTCCTCTCAAGGATACCGGATTCCTTTGCAGCAGCAACGAAAATTTCCCTGTATTCCTCCGGAAGGCTGTCGTAGATGCTGTCGGCCATAAGAAGCACCGCAGGAGAGTACACATGTCCGGTCAGGGTCAGATAGTCCTGAACCTCGTATATCTTGTGGGTGTATATTATAGGTATGGGGTTTTCCTGGCCGTCCACGGTACCCTGCTGCAGAGCAGTGAACACTTCTCCCCATGCCATGGGGGTGGGTATGGCGTCAAGGGCCTCCCATATCCCCATGTGTACCTTATTTTCCATTGTACGTAGTTTTATTCCCTTTGCGTCTTCTGGCACAACCACTTGTCGTTTTGAATTGGTAAAGTGCCTGAACCCGTTCTCATACCATGCCAGGCCCTTTATACCCTGATTCTCCAAAAGCCCAAGAACGTAATCACCTATTTCCCCATCAAGGACCCTGTAGGCATGGTCCTTGTCCCTGAACAGGAAGGGAAAGTCAAACAGCATAAATTTCTTTTCGAAACCGCTTAAAGGTCCTGTGGATGTCACAACCAAATCCACGGTACCAAGCTGCAGCCCCTCTACCAAGTCCCTTTCGCCCGAACCCAACTGGTTGTTCGGGTACAGCCTTATTTCTACCGCACCCTTCGTCTCCCGCTCGACTATTTCCTTAAACTTTTCCGCCCCCAGATGATACGGATGCTGCTCGTTAACCGCATGTCCCAGTTTGTACACCTGTTTTTCCTGCTGCTGTCCCTCCGGTGCTTCCGGCGTATTGTCCGCGCTACACCCCGACAGCAGAACCAATGTGACCAGTATTACCAGGAATTTTGCTGCCTTACGTCTTTTAACCATTGATGTTTCCTCCTATTTTTATTTTTATTTTTATACTAAGGGTCAGCCCGGTTTTTGTGGCTGCCCCGTATAACCAATAACATTCTCTTTTCCTATTAGATTTCGCCCGCCAGCCTCTGGGCGGCGGTGACTATATTCTCCATAAGCACCGATGTGGTCACCGACCCAACGCCCCCCGGCACCGGCGTAATCATTGACACCAGGGGTTCTACCCTGTCAAAGTCCACATCCCCGGTAAGCTTTCCGTCCACAACGTTTATTCCAACGTCAAGGACTATACTTTCCCTGTTTACCGAGTTTGCCCCTAAAAGGTGCGGCACCCCCGCGGCGGCTACTATTATATCCGCCTCTGAGGTAATCCGGCCAAGGTCCAATGTCTTAGAATGACATATTGTAACGGTAGCATTCCTTTGCAGCAGCAACATCGCCGCCGGTTTTCCCACCACGAGGCTCCTGCCCACCACAACCACTTTTTTGCCTTCAACCTTAATGCCATAATGATCCAGCGTATCCACAACCGCTTTGGCGGTACAGGGATAGAACCCGCCGCCTTCACCCTTGAATAACTTGGACAGGTTCTTTATTGTAATGCAGTCAACGTCCTTTTCCGGTGATATGGCCTCTTCTATTGCCCCCCACCGTATTGTATCAGGTACCGGCCTCATAACAATTATTCCATTATATTCCGGATTTTTATTTATCGCGTTTATTTCCTCAAGCAGCTGATTTTGATTTATGCCTTCAGGAAAGTGTGCCAGATGACAGTCTATTCCACACCCCGTCAGGGCTTTTGTTGCCCCCTTTACATAGGCATGAGAATCCTTCCTGTCGCCAACCATAACAATACACAGCGCCGGGCATATACCCCTTTCCTTAAGGGCATCCACCCTTTTCATTATACCGCTTTTCTTCGCCCGGGCAACTTCTCCGCCCTTTAGTATAGTAGCCATTTACATCCCCCTCCGTATCAATAATACTGAGCCTTTCACCTCGCAATGCAAGTCGGGCCGCGCTTTTTTATATCTAAAAGAGTCCCGAGATCCTTCCCCCATCGTCTACGTCTATCGATTCTGCCGCAGGAACCCTGGGAAGACCCGGCATGGTCATAATGTCTCCGGTTATTGCGACTATAAACCCGGCCCCGGCGGATATCCTAATTTCCCTTACCGTAACCTCAAAGCCCTCCGGCCTTGCCAGAAGTTTTGGGTTATCCGAAAGGGAATACTGCGTTTTGGCCATACACACCGGCAGCGTAGAAAGCCCCAGTTTCTCCGCCTGTTTTATTCCCGCAAGTGCCGGACCGCCAAACACGACTTCCTTCGCACCGTAAATTTCGACGGCTACCTTCCTTATCTTATCAGCTATCGAGTCCTCATCGCTATAGGCAAATACGAATTGGTTTTTTTCCTTTTCTATGGCGTTAAGGACCTTTGATGCAAGCATCTGTCCGCCGGCCCCGCCCTTGCCCCATACTTCGGACAGGGCTACTTCCACGCCATAACCGGCACACTTTCGGCTTATAAACTCAAGTTCCTTTTCGGTATCGTCAGGGAACCTGTTCACTGCCACGACGACAGGCAACCCGAACTTTTGGGTTACGTTCTCCACGTGCTTCAAAAGATTTGGTATGCCCCTTTCGAGAGCGTCAAGGTCCTCTGCGCTTAGTTTATCCTTTGGAACACCTCCGTGGTGCTTTAAGGCCCTTACTGTGGCAACTATCACCACGGCGTCGGGTACAAGTCCCGCCATACGGCATTTAATATCAAAGAATTTTTCCGCTCCCAGGTCGGCACCAAAGCCCGCCTCAGTCACAACGTAGTCGCACAGCTTTAACGCCATCTTTGTAGCAATAATACTGTTGCAACCGTGTGCAATATTTGCAAAGGGTCCCCCGTGCACAAAGGCTGGATTGTTCTCAAGAGTCTGAACGAGGTTGGGCTTTAACGCATCCTTAAGAAGTGCCGCCAGTGAGCCCTGGGCCTTTAACATGCCAGCAGTTACCGGATTGCCTTTTTTGTCGTAGGCAACTATTATTCTGGACAGCCTTACCTTCAAATCGCTTATGTCCTCCGCAAGGCACATAATAGCCATTATCTCGGAGGCCACCGTTATATCAAAGCCATCCTCCCTGGGCACCCCGTTACCCCTGCCACCAAGCCCGTTAACCATGGCTCTTAACTGGCGGTCGTTCATATCCATTGCCCTTCGCCACACTATCCTTCTTGTATCAATATCAAGGGCGTTGCCCTGATGTATATGATTGTCCAGCATGGCAGCCAGAAGGTTGTTAGCGGCTCCTATGGCGTGTATATCCCCGGTAAAATGCAAATTTATATCCTCCATGGGCAACACCTGCGAATACCCGCCCCCGGCAGCTCCGCCCTTTATACCGAAAACAGGGCCCAGGGACGGTTCTCTAAGTGCTATCATGGCCTTTTTGCCAAGGCTGTTAAGGGCATCTCCCAGCCCCACCGTTGTGGTGGTCTTGCCTTCCCCGGCCGGAGTGGGGGTTATGGCGGTTACCAGTATAAGCTTACCGTCAGGAGATTCGTTGTATTCTTTTAGAAGGTTATAATCAATCTTAGCTTTATACTTTCCGTAAGCTTCCGTGTACTCCTCACCTATTCCCAATCCTTCAGCTATCTGGGAAATGGGTTTTAATTCCGCCTGTTGAGCTATCTCTATATCGCTTTTGTATGCCATCTGTCACTTTTCCTCCTTTGAATTTTTGTATGTATATGCGTCTCTTCCAACTAAAAGCTATATTTTAGGAAGTTTCACACTCTATAGTATATATTCAAATTCTTTAAAATACCATAAATTCCTGCCGTAAATTGCTTATTACTCACATTCCTCATAAATAAATTCCAGTGAATATTTTTTCAGATTCAACATCGAATGTTGTGGAAAGTAGCAAAGCTACCCTGTCAACATAATACGCACAGGTAAATAGTTGATATTTTTACCTTTGATATGGAAACATAATAAAGACTTTACATTTTCTAACGTGTAATCCTAAGTGACCTTTTAATCATCCTGAGCGAAGCGAAGGATCTTTCGAAAGGCAAATAAAGATCCTTCAGTCGTTCCTCCTTCAGGATGACACATCTTATGTAACTATATTAACACTTTATATATAGGGCATCCACTATTAAAAACGGATAATGGCTTTCTAAAGGCCTTGTCTTAAAGGCATAGACTATGGGATCTAGTTTCTTACAAAGATCAGAAACAAATGCCTATTCGCTACGCTTATAACGCTCAAAAAGTTCAGTGCTAAACTTCCCATACCAATGGTGGAGGATGCGTGTCATTTATTTGCAAGTAAGCAAGTATCCGCCAAGAAGCATGATTGCTTGTTCAAGTGTTTCTTCCTGAGGTAAAAAACAGGGGCTATGCAGAGGCGATTTGCTACCACATCCCATATGAATGTAAAGCGATGGGATCTGTTGTCCGTAAAAGGAAAAGTCTTCCGCAATCAGACTGGGCAAAACATCTACATGCACTTTTTTAACCCCAAGCTGCTTTATGGCATATTTAGAAAACTTTGAAAAAAGTGCAGTATTATTTTGAACTGTACCATACCCATTTCCAATAACGGCTTTTGCTGAACCTTGCCAGCTATAAGCAATGTCGGTACAAATCTCATGTATACGCCTATGAAAAAACTTCCTAGTTTCTTCAGAGATTGCCCGAATGGTCCCCTCTAAAGTAACATGGTCACAAATAATATTATGCGCTCCTTCACATGTGAAATTGCCAATTGAAATCAAAGCTGTATCAAACGGGTCTACTTCCCTCCTCAGTCGATATACCAGCCCCAAAACAATTTTAGAAGCGATGCTGATAGCATCCACACCCAGATTTGGTTCAGCCGCATGCGATTTTTTACCGATTATATCTACTGTCAGCCTATCTGACGAAGCCATCATCGTGCCAGGGCGCAGAGCAATTTCCCCTACGGGATAACTAGGCCATACGTGAAGTGCATACATCTCGGAAATCATGAGTTTCTCAAGAAAACCACTCTGTATGATCAGACGAGCTCCGCCAACAGGACTGTTTTCTTCTGCGGGTTGAAAAAGTATGACTACATTACTGTTAAGCTGCTCTTTTTTTGCCCAAAGTATGGTGGCAATTCCTGCAGCGATGGCAGTATGCATGTCATGTCCACAAGCGTGCATGACCCCATTATTTTTAGAGGAAAAAGGAACTCCTGTGTTCTCGGTTAGGGGCAAAGCATCAATATCAGCACGAAACCCAATTGTTTTTGGTTTTCCAATGTCAATAAACACATACCCACCTGTTAACTCATTAAATGTATGAAAAGGAATCCCCTTGCTGGAAAAATATTCACTGATCCTGCGAGTGGTTTGGAATTCCTGCATGCTTAACTCAGGATGGCGATGCAATATATGCCATAAATCAATTAAATGTTCCAAACTAAAACTAGATTGTATTTTCATTAAGTGGTTACTCCTTTATAGTTTAAAGTTTTGTGTCAAAACCTTTATATACTCAGTTCCTTGCAAAGTTCATTGCAGTATGCGGCCTGAAACAGCTCTCTGGCACTATATTCATTATATTTTTCCCACATTGGTTCTTTTTCCGTGTCAAGTTCAAAGGGCTGGTTTAATTCCACAAATTCACGGTTTAAGGTTTGTTCCAGTTTTTTTGCGGAGTGCTGTAGCATCGTGGTAGTTTCTGTTACCAGACGGCTGAGCCCACGAACTATTGCTGTGCGAGACTTAGCACCCAAATAGTTTTCAGAAACCCCCAGTATATGGTAGAACAGGCGTATGCCAAGGCTGTTATATCCTTCTTTGGCACTTGGACGGTAGTCCTGGAATACAGGGGGGACATATTCTGGGTCATATTCTTCAAAACAGACGGGTTTAAGCTCATCCGGCAAATTCTCCGGTCTTAGGATGACAGAAAAACTACAATATTTATCACCGTCTTGTGTCAGTGTTTTAGCAAGATTCACCTGTGTATAGCCATAGGCATAAGCACTATAACCTGCTTTATGGAATTCCTCACAATAAATCCGCCCAATGTCCTTAAGATTGTATTTTATGCTTAAATCAGCAAACGGGCACTTAAGAGTGTGAGAAATGCGTTCCTGTGGTGTAAGCGTCAGACGGTCCCTTTTGAATCGAGGATCACCCGGAAGATCACGGGTATAAGTAAAATAGTTCTTCATATTGATTTTAAGGCCTACGGCTAGATGTTTATTTCTGTTTGTAATACCTCGATCATATCCAAAACGCCGGAGCCCTTCACGCACTGCAGCTTCTCCGTCGATTCCAAATTCATTAATCAAGCTTTCTGCTGTAAACAAATATAGTGCAATAAAAACTATAATGTACCCATAAAACCAGACAAAATTTTCGATAATCTAAGTGAACCTGATATAATAAATGACAGATAACTGTCAGGGAGGAAGGTTCACAAAATGGCAAGGAAAAGGTTTACAGCGGAATTC
>Ga0265294_10005115_pt1 | contig 16079 bp, 24 predicted proteins | sample MunlanPumphouse3_FD_192504 | JGI IMG/M metagenome (GOLD analysis project Ga0265294, IMG submission 192504) | Groundwater microbial communities from a municipal landfill in Southern Ontario, Canada - Pumphouse #3 | ecosystem: Environmental > Aquatic > Deep subsurface > Groundwater | place...
GATGAGTCTATGAAACCTGAAACACATCAGTCTTTAGCTGATGTGTAGTTCATAATATATAGAAATATGATTAAAAAGTATAACCAGTATATAAAAGAAGACATTGATCATAATGATATAGATCCTTGGGGAGAAGAAGACTGGGAGGCGGATGAATTAACTCCTGTTCTACAAAGGGCTAGGAAACAAGGTGTTCCATTCGATCAAATAATTGAATTAAGTTGTTCTTATATGAATTTAAAAAATCTAGATGGCATCGAAAAATTGGTTAGTCTTAAAATATTATATTGTTATAATAATCAATTAATCAGTTTAGAAGGAATAGAAAATCTAAGAAATCTTGAAGAATTATGGTGTGATTGTAATCAATTAACTAATTTAGAAGGAATAGAAAATCTAAGAGGTCTTAAAGAATTATCTTGTTCCAATAATCAATTAACCAGTTTAAGAGGAATAGAAAATTTAAATAATCTAAAAATATTATCTTGTTCTTATAATCAATTAACTAGTTTAGAAGGAATAGAAAATCTAAGAAATCTTGAAGAATTATGGTGTCGAAACAATAATTTCACAAAAGAATATGAAGGATATTTAATAAATTATTGTAAAGAAAAAAATATATATTATGATATTTGAATATAATAAAAATGATATAAATAAATTTTATGATAGTTCGAATTTAAAACACGAATTAAGAGCAAATAGAGTTCATTGGAATAATAGTATGACTCAAAAAAAAAGATTTGATATTTTATTAGAAATAGGAGTAAATAAAGGAGATACAATACTTGATTTTGGATGTGGACTAGGTGGTTTATATGAATATATAATTGAGAAGGAGTTAAAAATTAATTACATTGGTGTAGATATAAATGAAAATTATATAAAAGATAATATGGAACATTTTGATACAAATATAAGTAATCTTTTTTATGAAAATTCAGTTAAATTTTATACTATAAATGATATATCAGATGTTAGAGAAGATTTTGATTGGTTTATGGCTAGCGGAGCATTTACTATAAACATGGACATTGAAGACATTAAAGATATTATAAAAACAGCTTATTTTAAATCTAATAAAGGGGTGGCTTTCAATTTATTAAAATCGAATAATAGAAATTATATAACTAGTAAAATAAATAATGCTAATATGACATTATATAACCAACATTACATTTATAATATTTTCAATGAAATTTATGACAATGTTGAATTAATAATAGGATACTTAAATAATGATTTTACCATTTATATTAAAAAATGAAAATTCCCATTATGATAAAAAAGTATAACCAGTATATCAAAGAAGATATTGACTATAGTAATATAGATCCATGGGGAGAAGAATACTGGATCAATTAACTAGTTTGGAAAGAATAGAAAATCTAAGAAATCTTGAAATATTATGGTGTTATAATAATAATTTTTCATATGATTATAGAAAATATTTAAGAAGGTTATTGTAAAGAAAAAAATATAAAATTAACTATATGATAAAAAAGTGTATAAACATTTCATATGAAATATATTCAAATTTAGTAAATTATATTCAAAAATAACACTTTTTATATTTTTTATTTAATATATAAATTATGAAACTAAGTAAATGGGCAAAAGAAAAAGGAATTTCATATACAACCGCATATAGGTGGGCAAAATCAGGTAAGATTCCTGGATGTAGAATAATGGAAACTGGAACTATATTAATAGAATATGTTAAAGAACCAGTTTCAAATGAAAATATATTTATTTATGCTAGGGTATCTTCTAATAGCAGTGGAACATCCGATTACAAACGCAGAGCCAAAATAAGACCATCGTTTGATGGCACAGGCGTTGAAGCGTTGAAAGAGAAGGAACTTGTTTAAGTTCTGGAAACTACGACATCTTTAGTGTCGTGGTAGTTCATTAATAGATTCATGACTTTTTACCTTTCTTTATTTTAATATATAAATAAAAAATAAAAGAAATGTCTTTAATGTCATCAATGGATAATTTTTTTAAAAAATATGGTGAATTTTATGATTATAAACCAATAATATATACGAGATCAGTAGTTGAAAATATAAAGAATTCAAACATACTAAAAGATTTTTTAGGGGATAATAATATATCTGTTCAGGTATTATTGAATGAACTAATTCCATATAGTCAATATAAATATACAAGCCATGGAGATGAAAAATTAAACATGGATGAAATGCAAATCATATTAAATATAATAATTTTTTCAAATGAATTAGAAAAATTGATGATTGAAGGACATATAAAATTTTCATCTATTGGTGATATGGGCAATTTATATTATGTAGCCAATAAATATGCATCGAATTATTTTAATGAAAAATATGATATAAATATTATTGAAGGGGAAGAATTTGATTTTGGCGTTTTAGATGGGGGGGATTCAGAAAATAATCATAATATACTAGGACTAAATTAAAAAATAATTTTAATATATATATTAATATAAAAAAATAATTATATTTAAAATGGTTGAAGGTTATAATGATTTTATAAACGAGAGTTTAAAAAAGGAATTTAAAAAATTATTACATAATATAACATCTTATTTTGGTAATGATGATGATATAGAAAAACTAGAGTCTGATCTTATTAGATTATTAATAAATTATAAAAATAAAATAAAAAGCGGCGAAATTCGTAAAATTGATAATAATTTTATAGACGGATTAAAACACGAAATAAACAAAAATGTAGTAGAACAATTAAACATAGATACTTTTTTTAGAGGTATTAATAATCTTATGGTAAAAGGAAAAGATAGAAAAATCGATCAATATTTTAATAATTATATATCAACTATTCCAAATAGATTAAAAACTTTATATAATGCCGAAAAAGATATAGATATAAAAGATCCCAATGATGTTGATACAGAAGATATTTATTTTGACCCATATTTAGATAATAAAGAATTTGATGAATGGAAAAAAGTAATATCTACAGCACCTCAATTCAGAGTTAAAAGAAGACGTTTTGAAATAGAAAAAGCTTTATTACAAATAGAATTATTAAAAATGAGAGATTGGCTTTTTAAAAATAATAAAAAATTAATAATTTTACTTGAGGGAAGAGATGCTGCGGGTAAAGGATCTTTTATTAGAACAGCTACTGAAAATTTACATCCAGGTTATTTTAAAATAAATACATTTGGGATACCAACAGATTATGAAAAAGAAAACTGGTTTTCTAGATATGAAAAAGTTCTTCCAAAAAACGAACAAATAGCATTTTATGACCGTAGTTGGTATAATAGAGCTGTAGTGGAACCAGTTATGGGTTATTGCACAGAAGAACAATATAAAAAATTTATGGAAGAAGTATTACCATTTGAATATAATTTAATAAATAAAGGATATTTCTTAGTTAAATTGTGGTTTTCGATTACAGATAAAACTCAACAACTGAGATTTAAATTAAGGCAAACAAGTCCAATTAAATATTGGAAATTTAGTCCAAATGATGCCAAATCAATTGAAAAATGGGATGTATATACAGCATATAAAGAAGATATGTTTAGAAAAACATCTACCTTTAAATCTCCTTGGGTTGTGGTCGATTCAAACGATAAAAGAGTTGCTAAATTAAATGCAATGAGATATATCTTAAATCAAATACCTTATGATAAAAAAAGAGAGGAAATTCTAGAAGTATATCCTGAAATCGTTTATCCGATTTTATAAAATTTAATTAAAAATATGATAAAAAAGTATAAACAATACATCAAAGAGGATATTGACTATAGTGATATAGATCCATGGGGCGAAGAAGACTGGGATGCGGATGAATTACCACCAGTTTTACAAAAGGCTAGAGAACAGGGGAAACCATTTGATCAAATAACTGAATTGGATTGTCATAGTATGAATCTAGAAAATCTAGATGGCATTGAACAATTGGTTAATCTTAAAATATTATATTGTTTCAATAACCAATTAACCAGTTTAAGAGGAATAGAAAATTTAAGAAATCTTGAAAAATTATATTGTAATCATAATCAATTGGGCAGTTTAAGAGAAATAGAAAATCTAAATAATCTTAAAATATTATATTGTTCTTATAATCAATTAACTAGTTTAGAAGGAATAGAAAATCTAAATAATCTTGAAAAATTATATTGTTCTTATAATCAATTAACTAGTTTAGAAGGAATAGAAAATCTAAGGAGTCTTGAAATATTAAATTGTCATAATAATCAATTGACCAGTTTAGAGGGAATAGAAAATCTAAATAATCTTGAAGTGATATGGTGTTTTAATAATCAATTTACAAATGAATATAAAAATTATCTAATAAAATGGTGTAAAGAAAAAAATATAAAATTGACTCCATTATAATATTATATATAATTTTTTTGTTATTTATTTTTTAGCGGGAATAGATGGATTCGAACCACCATCTCCTAAGACTATTGATATATAATAATTTTAATTTTTTGCTCCCCAGGTAGGATTCGAACCTACGACTTTCTGATTACATACCACTACAATTTTCATTGCCATTTTTTAATGTTTGTGGTCTGGACTATCCCATCATCCTTTATTGAGGATGTCTCCATTATAGTCTCTGCACGTCCCTTTTAAGGTTTCGCTCAGGATTGACATTTTAAAGTGTTCCCTGAATTTAGGAGATTTTTCTATCTATCATTACTGATAGATGCTGCCATCATAACAGTCAGATGCTCTAACCAACTGAGCTACTGAGGAATATTTCATTTTCTTCTTTTAAATGTATTTCATAAGACTAAGATTTTCCACTTATTATAAAATCTTTTTCTTTTGTGTTTTTGTGATGAAATTCTAATACTTCAACATATTTATTATATTCACATATTTCACATTTCCTACCTTTATATTTTATCAATCTTTATTATATTTATATTTTAAATTTTAGATGTAATTTGATCAAGAATAGGTTTATCTCTATCGGAAGCATACTTTAATCCATTATCAAAAACCCATTTTTTATCTTCCGGATAATAATAAGCTTTACCTAATTCTTCTATATCTCTCCTTGTTTGTCCCAATACAACCGGATTTTTTGAAATGGTTATCCATATTACTGTTTGATCAGAATCGACATCAGAAAAATACCCGCCCAATAAAGGTTTATTCTGGAAATCCCACAATTTTTGATGTATTCCATCATAAGATTCATTAATTATGATTGATTCGAATTCTTTATAAGATTTTACATTTTTCATGTTGATTGTTTATTTTATATATATATATATATTATATTTTAGGTTTTTTTATACAACCAAAAATGCCGAAATAAAAAAATTAGTTTTAGCGGGAAATGGGGGATTCGAACCCCAACCATAACAGTGACAGTGTTATATGCTAGCCATTACACCACACTTCCCGTTAATAAAAAAGAAACAGAATACATTCTTGTAGTTTTTGCAATACCATTTTTTTCTTTGCTGTAAGCATTCTTTATTCTATCTATTATATTAAATCCTTTGTCGGAATATCTGGAATCGAACCAGAAACCTTTTGAATATCAGTCAAATGCTCTAACCAATTGAGCTATATTCCGAATTTGAGGTCGTGGAGAGATTCGAACTCCCGTAGTTGAGGTTGCAGCTCAACACCTATATAACCGCTCGGTCACACGACCATTTATTGTGCTCTTTGAAGGATTCGAACCTCCGACCCTCTCGGTGTAAACGAGACGCGCTGAACCAACTACGCTAAAAGAGCATCATTTTTATTTATCAATATGTCAAATAACTTTATATAATTTGGTGGGAAGCGAGGGATTCGAACCCCCCCACCACTACAGTCCACTACGACAATTTTTCAAGTGGATCAGATTTACAGTCTGACGCCGTTAACTTCCCATAAATTTATTTCAAACAACAATTAAAAACCCCCCAATCTTTACTGATTGGAGGGTTCGTTTTTTCGATGAACGCATTTTATCCAATCAGCCATTTAAGCTTATCAATATAATTATAATTATCACAAAAATTTACTACTGATGTCATTATTACGTTTTTCATGTTTCTATATATTAAAGAAAAAATGTCAATTTTTTCTATTTTTTGTTTGTTTTTTATTATATTACAAATGTACTATAAAGTTTATTAATAAAAAAATTATTTTTGATTTTTTTTTAATTTAAAATTGATTTTTTGAGTGAGTCAATAGCACTTTTTAATAGAATACTTGAATCTGAAATGTCTTTTTTTGGAAATTTACTATGAATATCATTAATGTGTTTATACATTTTTTCAAGTTCTTTAGATATTCCTTTAATTATATCTTTATCTAATTCATCTTTAGTATCTACGACAACATCATTGTCATTTTTAGTTGATGGTTTTCTTTCTACTTGATTATCTGAAATCCAATTTGAAGCTGATCCTGAAATATTGTTCATATGTTTAAGTTTTAGTTATTTTTTTTTAAATTATTTCCCACAATTCATTCTGAATATCTTTTTCTAATATTGTTTCATCTTTATTTAACAAAGATAAAAGATTTTCCATTTTATTCTTTAAAATACTATAATCTTTATCTCCATTAAATCTTTCCATATAATCCCACCAAAATGTATATTCGCCGCTATCTTTTGATACCACATAACACATTTCTACAAATTTATCTTTTATATTGTACATTTTACTTCAATGTTTTTGCCGGTTATTAAATTTTTACCACCTATAACTGTAGATATTTTAATTCTTTTATTAACAATATATAAAATGATTGTAAAATTATATTCTTTAAAATAAATTCCAAATGTATTATTATTGAAATCTAAAATTGTATTTTCTGGTATATGTTTTTGAAATAATATCTTTAAAGCTTTATCTATAAGAATATTAAATTCATCGACACTTTTTAAAGGGGTTCTTTCTTTTATTCTTAATTTAATATCATGATTTGGATGATGATTGTAATTTATAAAATATTTTTTACCATAAAAAGTAAAGTATTTTACTAATTCACCACTTTTAAATTCAACATTTTTTAACTTATTTAAAAATTCATTATTTGTTTTTAATATATCACCTAATCTTACTTCCTCATTTATAAAGTGTTCAAATTTAATATGCATTCGATTTTTTATTTGTATATATTAAATTTTTTTAATGATCTTTAATTTCCATATCTATTTCGTTATTAAATATACAGATATGTTTATCATCACATTCATCATCACATCCACAATCACAATAATCTTTGTTACATAGATGTAAATTATTAGTATCGTCTTTATAAAGAAAACTGATTCTAGCTGCCCCTAAGTTAGTTTGAGCTATTATATCCATAGTTTCTTCATTTAAAAAGAATTTGCTTATTTTTGCAGTATCACTATTTTCACTCTCATGTTTAACAACATCTCCAACATGAAAAATTTCACCTTCAGATGATATTGCTGTTAAACCGTCAACAGATAAATAATCTTTTCTGTCTTTTATATTCTTAAAATTAATTTCTTTCATATTTTTATTTTATCTATTTTTTGTACCGAGGATGGGAATCGAACCCACACGATCTCAATGATCAACGGATTTTAAGTCCGTCGCGTCTACCATTTCCGCCACCTCGGCATTCATAAAAGTTATATAATTATTTTTATTAATTTGATACAAAAATATCATTTTATTTTCAAATAAAAAAATATTTTATAAAATTATTCAAAGAACTTTTATTAATCATATGCCCTGAAATTAGGGCATATGATTAATAATAAAAATTAAGATTGTATAACAATTCCTAATTTAATGGCTTCCTCAGCCTTTTCCTTAGATATGATGGCACTCATTTTATTTCCATCTTTATCTTGCCCCTTTAACATATATCCACCTCTAGATGTTTTTGTTAATTCAGGTTTCCCTTCAAATGGGACATTTTTTTGTTTTGTTTTTAAGCAATAAGCAGTTAGTTCCATATATTATTATTATTTTTTATCATTTAGATTAAATAATTAAAAAAGTTTAATTTTATTTCAATGAAATTAATAGTTTGTTAAAAATTATACATTTATATTCATTAAAAAATTAGTACCCCCGGTGGTATTCGAAACCACACTACAATGATCCTAAGTCATTTGCCTCTGCCAGTTGGGCTACGGGGGCATTTAGTAGTCGCCGTGAGATTCGAACTCACACCTATACAATTTTTGAAATTGTTGCCTCTGCCAGTTGGGCTACGCGACCATTTGTGCTCCCCATGAGATTCGAACTCATACCTGTACAAGTTTTAAGCTTGTTGCCTCTGCCAGATTGGGCTACGGGAGCAATTTTGTGCAATAGAGGAGATTTGAACTCCTACGCCCTTTCGGACACTAGCCCCTCAAGCTAGCGCGGCTACCAGTTACGCCACTATTGCTATAATTAACTTATAAAATATTTCAAAGAACCAAAATAAAAAAACCCAACCTTGTTTAGATTGGGTTAAATATATTATTTAATATTATTACATAATTCACCCAATCAACTTATTTTCCAATAAGAGGTATAAATTGTTTAGTAAATTGATGTTAATATTTTTCATAATTTTATTATATTATTAATTTATATTTTTGTTTATATATTTTTAAAAAATATTCATTTTTTTCTAATTAATTAATCTACTACATTTTGAATTCCAATTAATTTTTGACCCATATACCAAGGAGATAGTATTCTGAAAAATTATCTTGACAATTTTTTTTTAATAAATATCCTCACTAAATAAATGTGAACCAACAATTTCGGGTTCTAATAATTGATTGGCATTTTTTGCTATCATCATGGCTTCTTTACGATCGACAAACCTATTTTCATCAGTTAAAAATCCTTGTACGTTTTCACCACACTCAGATTTCACACTTCTTATTCCAGTCAGTGCTACAAAAGTGTGGATACAATGAGGGTGTCTATGTCCACATACTACCACTCCTCTATCTACATTTATAGGTAAATATCGAGCTGTATTCATTTCTTTATACCATATAGCTGAGCAAATTATTTTTTCCATTTAAATATATATTTTTAAATTTTATCCTATATTCACAATAGATATACAACTCCTATTTTCATCCCGTTCTAGTTGTAGAAGTCTATGAAACGTGAAACAAACAAATCTTTAGTTTGTGTGTAGTTCATTATATGTATTAATAATTTTTAATAAGCAAATATACAATTATTTTCTAATAAAAAAAATTAATTTAGTTGATATTTTAATTTTAAATTCCCATTTATTAAATTATATTGACCAAATTCATTAACAGAATTAGATATGCCAAATTTAAAATCAATACCATATTTATCTTTATACCAACCTTTAAATAATATATCAAAAGCATAATAAGATTTAATTTCACTATCTATGTTTTGCGATCCATAAGTAATTTGTGGTTTAAATACAAAATTATCTTTGTTTAATGTAAATGAATGATAAACCCCAAAAGCATATGTATCAAAATTTAATGGACTAAAATAATCTTGAGATTTAAAATCAGAATCAATTAATTTAGATGATATGAATATGCCCATGTTTTCAATGGGATGTCCAATAACTTTAAATACTTTAACTCCTTTGGAATTTTTATCATTAAAATATTGATTTGTATATGCTCCAACAAATGTTAATCTATATTTTTTAAAATAAAAGTCTGTACTTATACCATTATTATAAAATATAATATCTTTCCTAATACAGTCTGTTGTTTCTATCCAATCTCTATTTGAATATAATTCAACATACATATATTTATTTGGATGAAATCCCCCTAGGACATCATATTTGAATAAATCATAATTTTTATTAAATTGATAATCTAAATTTAAATCTATATTATAAATACTATCTCTTTTTATATAATTATTAATACTAATATAATTAAAATTCATATTATCTATATCTTTATAATAATAATGTCCAATATTAGAACCAATCAACCAATTTTTATTCATTTTATGATAATATCCTATTCCATTTTTAACATTTAAAATATTATCGCTATCAGTTAATACATAATTACTAATTTCTAATCTTTGACCAAAATTAATATATGGTAAAAAAATAATACTCAATATAATTAATAATTTTTTCATTTTGTCCCCCAATTCTTTTTAAGATTTAATAATTCACTAAAATATCCTGATATTGTCGCTGGCACTAATATAATTTGATAAAATAAAACAAATAATATTAATCCAATTAAATTATTTTTTATTTTTAAATTTAACTTTCTAAATGTCCTTTTTTGTATCTTATATATTATCACATTTAATATTAAGCCCAAAGGTATAATTAAAAGTGTCATATATCCAGCTAAAAGATAATAATTAAAAAACAAAGCCGCTATAATTGATGGAATAAAAATAAAAGAGAATGTAACATCAATATAAGGGAAAAGAAGATTATACCAAATAAAAGGTAATATTTTTCTAGGTTTAAAAAGCAAAGAATAACTTCTTTTAAAAGCTTCAATAAGTCCTCTAGCCCAACGTTTTCTCTGTTTAAAATATTGTTTATATGTAGATGGAACATTAGTAAAACATATAGCTTCTGTGTCATGATATATGTTATAATCTCTTTTTAACATATCCCAAGTTAAAACAATATCTTCGCCCACAGTATTTGACCAACCACCAATTTCTAATAAAACATTTTTTTTATAAATTGAAAACGCCCCTTGAGCCACTAATGTCCCATTATATGATGATTGAGATTGCTTAACTGATGATATGCCAAGTAAATAATCCCAATATTGTATTTTCGTCATTAAACTTTCTTTTGAGTTATTTACCAATATTGTTCCAGCCACTGCAACAGTATTATTATCACACGAGTATAAAGTTTGAACAATTGATTTTAGAGCATCTTTATATAAAATTGAATCGGCGTCAATTGTTATAATATTATCGTAATTAGATTTTTTGAGTCCTTGATTTAATGCATTGGATTTGCCTGCATTTTTTTCTATTGTTAATAAATTATAATCAACGTGTTTATTTTCATTGTCTTTTATAAAATTATTAACGACTTCTGCCGTTTTGTCAATTGAACCATCATTACATATGATAACTTGAATATCACCTAAATAATCTTGATTATCAATTGATTTTAATGTATTTAATATGGTATCTTGTTCATTATATGCCGCTATAAGTATAGATATAGGAGGTAATGATAATTTTTCATTTTTTTTAACTCTTTTATCTGTTAATAAAGTAGAATAAACAAAAGCCATAGCAAAAGCCGGCACAAATGCTATTCCTGATATAATTAAAAAAGATAGAAAATAGCCTATGGAATTACTGACATCATTAATCCACGGTATCGCCAAGTTATAAGATAATAAAACCCACGCAAGGGAGAATAATAAACACAAAACAAATTTTTTCATATTATAATAGTATTAAATGAGCAATAATAATTTGCGATTTCATTAAAAATCGTTTTTAATCAGCGGTAATTTGTTTGTGGTAATACAAATGTATAAATAATTTTTATAATAAAAAAATATTAATGGAAAAATTAAATTGAAATTATATTATTTTCTTTACACCATTTTGATATTTCATTTAAATATGATGGATTAAAATTGTTATTATAAAAGTATAAAACTTTTAAATTTTTTAAATTTTTTATTACATCAACATTACTTAATTTATTATTAGATATATCGAGTCTTTCTATATTTATTAAATTTTTAATTGCGTCTATATTTTTAATATTATTATTTGAACAGTATAATGTTTTTAATTTTAAACAAGACTCTATGCCATTCAAATTAGATAAATTATTATCACTGGTATTTAATTCATTTAAATTATATGATTTATTTAAATGTTCTAATGATTTAATCCCATTTTTATAACAATATAACTTTTCTAATTCATTGAATTCGCTTATCCCTTTTAGATCTAAAAGATTATTATTTGAACAACTTACAACTTTTGAATTAATTGGATATTTTCGATTTTCTTGCCATTTATTAAATGAAATACCATTTTTAGTTTTTTCATTATTATTCATATTAATTTTATTTGAATTTCTAATCAAATGTAATTTATTTTCTATAGTTTTAATAAGTTTATTAATTAAAGAATTAACTCTAAATGTAAATATTCCGGGTGTTATTTCATATATTAAACTAGATGTTTTAGTGTTATTATTAACTAAATAAACTCTTAATCCAAAATTTTGTTGATTGTTTTCCTCTATATTATATCTAATAACAAAAAAAATTATTTTATTTTCTGTAATATTTTTTTTTCCAATAAGTTTATTAAAAACACAATCTCTGAAATAATATAAATTTTTATATTTTTTAGTTCTCAAATTCCAAGATATAATATCTTTCTCTGTTTCCTCTATTAACTTATTTAATGTTATTCTATCATTTTTCATCTATTTAATTTATAATTTTTTATAAATCATTAAATTTTTCCCATGGTCTGGATTCCTTATTTAAAAAATTTGTAATTTTAATATCTTTATTTGGTAAAAATTCAACATCAAAACTAATACCCAGTTTTCTCATAATCATATTATCAGATAAAAAAGATATTAATTTATTATAATCAAAATTTTTAATATCTTTTTTTGTTAATATAATATTATCAGTTTCTTTATTTTCATCCCATTTTAATCTTAAAAGCATCATTAAATCTTGAACTAAATTTCCATATTCATTCGAACCCTTTCTATATTCACTGTATTTTAAAACTTTATGATTTCTATTATCAGTAGAAAATAAATAATCTTCAAATTTTTTAGTCATTTATTTATTTATTATTTTATATCTATATATAATTTTAATTTTTCAAAAAAAAATAACCCAGTAGTAGGATACTGGGTCAGACAAATAAGACAAATTTCAAGATTATTTTTAATTTTAATCTAAAAATTTAATTTTATCAATTTTATTTTGTTTTTTTATCAATTTTTTCTTTTTGAATCCACCGCAAACACTACATTTTTCAACAACTATTTCGGGTTCAGCAATTATTTTTTTCTTTCTGTTTTTATTTGTTTTCATGCAAGGCTTACATTTCTCTGACATTATATCAGATTTCCATTTATTAAAAACAATTTTTTTTCTTTTTTTCTTTTTTTCACATGAACATTCTGTAACATCCCCAGAACCCATTTGTTCATATATTTCACCAAATTTAAATATATCCATATCTTTTATATTATTTTTTTTTATTTTAATATTTCAGCATCTTCTTTATCTATATAAAAAACTCCTCCTTTTATTATATCATTTTGGACTACTTTAAATCTTTCTTTTCCGTCATCCCATTTACTATTATCATCAATAACTACGAATTTTTGGTTAATATAATTTTTATACCATCTCCTATCATCTGAACATTTTGAAATTTTAACAGTTTTCTTATCTTGATTAGGATCAACTCCTTCTTTTATTAAATATAATTTTGTATCTTCTATATATTCATTTATTGATTTTAAATTTAAAGTCCCAATTGAAATATGCAATTTAACTCTCTCTAGTGTAGCTATATCCTGTTTAGTTTTTTCTTGTTGTACATAATTATAAAGAACGTCAGTTAATTCTTCCAATCCATTTATAGATAAATCTGAATCTACATACTCCTCATTTCCATCTATTCTTACACTTAGATGTTCTTTAATCATATTATAAATATCGTTTTTTGTTTTATCGGTGTATCTACGACTATCTATTTTTCCAATTTTATTTGTAAATTTATCCATATTATTTATAATTATTTTTTTAATTTAAACTTTTTTGTTATTTTTATTTATGTTATATATTAAAAATTAAATGTGATTTTTTTATAAAACTTAAAATAAATTTAAAGATATAAATTTAAAATAATTACTAATTTAAAAATACAACTACTATGGAAAAGAAAAATTATTATTTAATGATGGAATTAATTGAAAATTTTGGCGAAGATAAAGTTATGTCTTCATTAATTGAAAAAAGTCTAGATTTAGCTAGCAATGTTCATAATTTAAAAGAAACAAACAGAAAAGAAGATTATTTATCTTATGATAAACTTTATAATAAAGTTTGTGAGAACATTGCTGAAATGAAAATTTATCTTGAAATGACTGAATTTCTTTTTAATTTAAACGAAATTCAAAATCATTATGAAAATAAAATGATGGATATTCAAAATTAAATAAAAATTTAATTATTGACCTTACGCTGGATATAAAAATATCTAGAGGAAGTTCGCCACTACACAGCTTAAAGTCGGAGGAGTAATCTGTTTGTACGACTGATGTAGCAATCCAAATTGTTCTAGATGGTAAGCTGATCTAAAATGAACTGGTCGGAGCGTCCTTTCATGAAAGGAATGTTAAAAACATAGATAAATGTAAGGTTTAAATGACAGAATGGCGGCTATAGATAATTAATTTTAGAGATGGGTTTAGATCCATCTCTTTTTTTATTTAAAAAATTATTTGAAAAAAATGTTACAAAATATGAATATTATTTTTTAATATATAATTATTAAAATAAACACATTGACATGTTCAAAAAAACATTTTTACTTTTAGTTGAAGATGATGAGGATATCATTAAATTAATAAAAGGAATGCTAAAAGGATATAAAATAAAAATTTATGTTAGTAAAACAGGTGAAGATGCCATTGAGATCATAAAAACCAAAAAAATAGATATAGCTCTTGTGGACTATAAATTGCCATATAAAAATGGAATATTAATAACAAATGAAATTAAATCCATTAAGGATATACCTATAATTCTAGAGACTGGTGAAAGAATGTTATGTCAAGATATTAATATTACAAAAGAATTTCAATTTGATGATGTTCTATGTAAACCTTTTGATATGGAAGATGTATTTAATGTTTTGAGTAAATATATAAAAATGTAAAAATTATTACCAAATCCAATATAATATCTTAAAGAATAAATTATTTTATCATATAATATATTTGATTTAATATATTTTTATTTATTTTGAATAATTTTCAAACAATTCGATAAAATAAAATTATATTATAAAAAATAATTATTCTATGATGATTGTAATTGAAGGTACAGTTGGATGTGGGAAAACTACATTAGCTAATCATTTATCTGATTATACTGGTATAAAATTATATGAAGAATTAACTAATGATGATACAATAGTTTTATTGGATAAATTTTATAAAGATTTAAAAAGATGGTCATTTGCTTTACAAATACATTATTTAAATGAAAGATTTAAAATGATTAAAACTATAAATAAAAATAAAACTGGCATTTTAGATAGAAGCATTTATGGGGATAAAATATTTGCACAAATGTTAAATGAAGATGGTAATATGACAGATGATGAATATAGAACATATATAAAATTATTGGACAATATGCTAGAACACGTTAAACCGCCACAATTAACAGTTTATTTAAAATGTTCAACTGAAATAGCAATTAATCGTATAAATAAAAGAAATAGAGGATTAGAATCTGAAGTTCCTTTATTATATTGGCAAAGATTAAATGAAAAATATGATCAATGGTATGACAATTTTGATAAATCAGAAAAAATGTGCATTGATGTAAGCAATTTTGATGTTTTTGATTATAATCAAAGATTAAATGTTTTAGAAAATATAATGAAGTTTAAATAGTGGAGCAAATGGTGGGTCAACTTAGCTTTAATATAATTTATTTTTTTATTTTAAAACTTTGTAGTATATTTGTAATATAATTCAAGAATGGAAAAAAATGACTTTTTTTCATAAATATATATAATCATAAAAAGGAGAAATTAAAATGTTATTGAGTTCAAACATATCAAAATTTACACCGACTGCCCCAGTAAGACGCGGGACAGCAGGCACAACAGCGCCGCCCGGTGTGGGTTTGTCGGTATGAGTTGGAACCCCCTTATACCCTCAATATAACCAGAAAAATTGACTGGTAACGTAACCCACACCCGGAACGAAAGCTTCGGGTGTCCTTTTTATATGACCCGTCAAAGAAAACAACAAAATCTTTAGTTTTGTTGATGAATTTGACATTTTAGACTTTTAATATTTAATATATACCTTTAATTAGTTCTTTGATGTAGTGATATATGGTTCTGA
>Ga0265294_10005116_pt1 | contig 16078 bp, 14 predicted proteins | sample MunlanPumphouse3_FD_192504 | JGI IMG/M metagenome (GOLD analysis project Ga0265294, IMG submission 192504) | Groundwater microbial communities from a municipal landfill in Southern Ontario, Canada - Pumphouse #3 | ecosystem: Environmental > Aquatic > Deep subsurface > Groundwater | place...
GCGAACTGGATCAACTGCCCCACCGGCATCTTGAGAGGCGGCGGCAGTTGCGGAACAAAACCGATACGGGACAACAGCTCGCGCCGATGGGTCCGTGGAACCAGCCCGTCGATGGTAACGGCACCCTCATGGACGTACTCGCCGAGCAGGCAGCGGATGAGGGTGGTCTTGCCCGCGCCGTTGGAGCCGACCAGCGCGATCCGATCGCCGCGGCTGATCTGCAGGTCAATGCCCTTCAGCACCCGATTGCGCCGGAAGGTCTTGGCGACGTTCTGGAAGTGGATCATCTCGGTCATAAGCTAGTTCTCGCGCTCGTATCTGTCCTTTCCATCACTGCCCACCGCCCTGAACGAGCCCCTCAGCACTCGCTCCGGACCAAGTGCCGCCGTGTTACATGAATTTGCTGAGCCCTTTGAACTCATACCGCAGAGCCTGGCTGGGGCACACGTCGATGCACATGCCGCAACGCGTACAATCCGCGCCGATGTCGATGTGCTCCTTGTGTGCGCGGCCCTTGATCACGCACTCCAACACGTGCGGGACCATGCAGACCTTGCGGCATTCCCCTTCATGCTCGCACTTGTCGAGATCGTAAGTCACCTTGAACGGCGACACGGATCCCACCAGCCCATACGTCAGGCCGATCGGGCAGACGTACCGGCACCAGGCGCGCCGCGAGTAGAAGATCTCAAACAACAGCAGCAGCAATACCCATAACAGCGCCAGCCCCGGCCCGTAGATCAGCGCCCGGCTCACGATGCCCACGGGCGATATGGTCTCGTATACGGTATAACCGGTGACAAGCGCCAACAGGGCGAACAGCACATAAAAGACCGTACGCACGCCGCGGTGGAAGGCGTGATCCGTGACGAGTTTCTTCTCCGCCAGCTTCAGATGAATTTTCTCGGCGAACTCCGCCAGCAAATGGTAAGGACAGGTCCAGGAGCAAAAGCCGCGTCCGCCGAACACCCACCACAGCAGAAACACGGTCGTGGTACCGATAAACAGGTTGACCAGGACCTGCTTGAAGGCCAGGGTAACCTGCAGTGAGGAGTTCAGATCCGCGAAATGAAAACCAAGCACCCGCGATGCCGTCAAAGCGCCCTCCACCAGTTGCACGTCGAACCGGTAGGAGAGCACGAACAGCAGATTCACCACGATCAGCACCGCCCAGCGCCGGTTGCGCCAGTAATGGCGCTTCTCGTGTTCCCGCGCCTCGCGCCGCAGCGCCTCCATGTCGATCTTCTTGGCGCGCTGCGCCTGATGGATGCGCTTGGCGCCTTCGGTGAATTCCTCAGGCGCGGGCTTACGCGGCGCTTTGCCCAACATCACAGCCAGCGATTCACGGAACTCTTTCATGCGCCGCTCCACTGCTTACGTTCATCGATCACAATCGCCGCCGGCTCCACCGGGCAGATCATCTCACACACCCCACACCCGACGCAGCCCTCGTGGATGACGGGCATCATGCGCTTCACACCATCGCTGTCATCCATCGGTTCGAGCGATATCGCCCGCTTGGGCGGACACTGGTTCGGGTCCCCGGAGGGCGGCGTGCCGGCCGCGCACTGGGCGATGCGGATCTCGATCGGACACAGCCGGACGCAAAGGTCGCAGATCTCCAGGTCGAACGGATGATCGCGCACCGGGATTGGGTTCCAGCGATCCACCTCGTCGAAGCGCAGCTTGCCGGTGAAATCCGGACCCCGCGCCACACCCTTGAAACCCTGGCCGAGCATCGCGAGGCACAGATCGGGGCGCGCCAGGCGCGCCAGGCCCATGCGCGTTTCGTGCGGGTAGTTGATCTCGTGGGTCAGCGCGCCGGTAGGGCAGGCCAGCACGCACTGCAGACCGTCGCAGGAAAAATCGCAGGCCTGGTCACGCGCCGCAATGTAGGGCACGCCGATACCGAATCCATCCAGGATGTCGGCCAGCTTCACCGCCTCCACCGGGCAGACCTGCACGCACTGGCCGCACTTGATGCAGGCGGCGAGAAACTCCGCTTCGTCCAACGCGCCGGGCGGCCGCAGGCGCGGATTCCAGCCACGCACCACCGGCACGAAACCGAGCAGGGAGACGCCCACCATGCCGGTCAGCAGCGCCGCGGAACGCAGGAACCGTCGCCGCTCCTCTTGCTTACGCCGGTTGACGACGGGTGGTTCGGTTTGCTTGGTTACAGGCTTGCTCGCTTCGCTCATTGCGACATCTCGCGGATGAATCTCGGCGCCTCGTCGCGCACGATCAGTTGCGGAGAACTGAACGGTGCCAGGCGCTCCAGGAAATCCAGAACTTCCAGCATGGGCGACGCTTTGAAGAACTGGGCCGCGGGGATCTCCATCCAGAGGCGATCGGCATAGGCAAACAGCTCGTAGGGCGTATCACCGACACCATTGCGGTCGCGATCGAATCCCTGGTAATCGTCCCAATAGTTGCCTTGCCATTCGTGACGCGTGGCCCCGCCGCCGCCGCCCACCGCCACCTGGGTGATGTTGCTGTCGAAATAATTGTCCCGGAATATGTTCCCGGTGTTGTCGCTCAAAAACTGGATGCCCACCCCGCTGTAGGCGATGCGGTTGCCGATGAAGCGGTTGGTGGTGTCGGGCTGATACGGCGACACGTCGAGGTAGATGCCGGTCGCGCAGTTCAGGACGTCGTTGTATTCGATCGTGACGTCGCTGGTCTCCTTGAAGCCGATGCCGATGCCGGCCGCTCCGGTAGCATGGCTGATCCGGTTGTGCCGCACCTGGACGCCGTCGCTGTACATGAGAAAAATGCCGACAGCATTGTCGGTGTATTCGTTGTGCTCCACCAGGTTGTACTGCGAATACATGAAATGCAAGGAGTAGCGCCCGCGCGTGGCCCGGTTGTGCGCGATCAGGTTGTCTTTGGAGTACCACACCACGGTATCGCGCGAGTCCGTGATCTCGTTGAATACGATCTGGTTGCGCATGCTGTACCACAGGCGGATGGCATCACCGCGCATCCCGAGGTCGTAGGGCTTGGAACTGATGCGGTTGCGCCGGACGATATTGTTGTCCGACTGCTGCAGGTCCACCCCGAACAGGCAGTTATCGATCACGTTGTCGGAGATGACGTTGTAGCGGCCGCGCACCTGGATACCTGAATCAAGGTCGTTGTGCGAACTGCCGGAATTGGTCAACCGCAGGCCGCGCACCCTCGCGCCATTGGTCTGAATGAGCAGCACGGTACCCTTGCCGCCACCATCGATGGTGACTTCGCCATTACCGTCCAGAGTCATCGACTTATTGATGACCACCGGCCCCGCGTACACGCCGGGAGGCGGGCGCAGTTCGCCCCCCTCCTCCGTCGCGTCGATCAGGGGCTGCAGGGGGGGCAACGCCGCATGGGGCTGCGCGTCGTCCCCCGCGAGGGCGCTGCCGACCGGCATGGTCAGCAGGCCCAGCAGCAGAATTACCGCTATGCGTTTCATACGCCTGCCAGTGACTGCCCGCCCGTCTGTGTCTGGAGCCCGGCCCCCTCCATCTGGCGCACCTGCTTGAACCGCAGGAGTGCAGCCAGACAGACCACTGCGGAGTAGACCAGCATCAGGCCGAAGCCCCAATACGGATAGGAGTGGGTGGTAAACTGCGCCACCTTGCCATCACCGAACACCGTGGGCATGAACGGCTTCACGGTGAAGGCGCCCATCTCGTTCAGGTTGTGCCCGAACCACCAAAGCCACGCGGAATATTCGATGACGAAGAACACGGGCAGCGCTGCCGGCGCCAGGGCCATCAGCCAGTAGATCGCGCCGCCCGGCTTCCGTGCCCCCCACAACAGGATCAGCATGGCGACAATGACCGCTACGAACACCACATGAACCGCGAGCTTCATCTTGGCCGCCATCGGCTGGATCTCGTCCGGGTTGTTGAAATAGCGTCCGAGATTTTTCTCGTAGTGCCAGCTCATCACCTGGAAGCTACTGCCGGTCCACGCCTCATCGGAGCCCTTGCGTGCCTGATCCTGCTCGAACGCCGTGCGCAGGCTGGCGATGTAGCGTTCCTTTTCCGAAAGCTTTTTCTCTTCCTGCGCCTGTTCCGCACCGGCCGACGTCTCCAGCGAGCGCCGCAACTGTTCGATGATGTCATGCGCCGAAGACATGGAGGCAACAGGCTGTTCTTCGCCCTTGCCCTGGTCCAGCGCGGCGATCAAAGCCTCAACATAACCGGTGGTCTGCAATTTCAGCCCGCCCGGGGTATACATGGTGGCGTACATCCAGCCGGCGAGCGCCGCGAAGCCGACGCCCATCACGGCGAGCCTGAGCTTCGGCTGCGTGATGGCGAAGCCGATCAGCATGATGGCGAGCAGCGTGACCAGAAACTGCGAGTAGGCCTTTTCTACCGGACCGCCGGCGGCGATGGGATACATGCCGACGTAATGGTTGATGGTATCCATCTCATGGACGCAATCCAGCGACTCCTCCTCGACGATCTCCGTGCTCTCCACCTTCTTGCAGCCGTTGAATACCCCATTCATGTGGAAATGGATTCGGACCCCATCGGGGAACGCTTCGGGGGGATAGTTCGGCGCCTCCAGCGACACCCACCAGATGGGCAGGAAATAGATGATTGCCAGCAGGATCACAGCAACTGCGATCAAACCCGGAACGACCGGTGAAAACTTGGTTTGCATTCTTGTAGCCATGGATCACTTCTTCCCTCGGCGGAGCGCGCCGCCGGGCGATACAGAGGCGCCACGCCCGGCGCCGCCGAACCGATTCGGCATGAATTCAAAAGGGGATGCGGCCCAGCGTTCCGCACCCCCCTGTGCATGTTCTCCGAACGGAACGGAGCTTACTGGAAGTCGGGATTCTTCCAGCCCAGAGGCGCCGTCAGCTCCTTCGGCGGCTTGATGCGTGAAGCGTAATCGCATACCGCCAACAGATCGCGCTCGGAGAACTCCTGGACCTGCTTCACCATATCCGGGTTGGCGTTGCGACGCTTGCCTTCCTTGATCTCGCGGAACTGGCGCACGATGTAGTTGTAGTGCTGGGCCTGGATACGCGGATAGAACTTCTCGTTGTCACCCTCGCCGTTCGCACCGTGGCACCGTACGCAGTGCTCCTCGTACAGCTTCTTGCCGTGCTCCAGGTCGGTACCCGGACCAACGCCGTTGTCAGGATTCATGGGCAGCTTGGCCATATAGGCTACCACGTCCGCCAGCGCCTGGGCGCCGCCAATTTGCGACGGCAGTGCGAAGGGATACATGGTGGGGTTATCGCGGTTGCCGGCCCGGATATCGGCCAACTGTTTGATGAGCACATTGGGATGCTGCCCGGCGAGCTGCGGGAAAGTGCCATCTTTCAGTCCCCAGCCTTCCGGCATGTGGCAGGCGGAGCATACTTCGTAGACTTCCAGCCCGCGCTCGGGATCGCCCACCAGATCCAGGGCTTCGTCCTTTTCGCCGCCGGCCTCGTTCCAGGCCATGGCCCCGACGCTCACCACCATGCCAAGCGCCATCGCAGTCAGTTTGAATCTGGTTCGAATGGACATGCATTACCTCCGTTTTTCCGTACCTGCCATCATCGCGCTTGTGCCAACAACACCTGCCGGACGGCGTGCAGGAAGGATCATTAGCGGTTTATAAACTTCTTTCAATTACGGTGATTCAACCAACTCAAAGGCACTCTGCCTCGGCTAGTTTGGGTTAGCGTACAAGGACATGCGCCGGCCGGCTTTGACTCTTATCAAATTGCTGAAAAAAAACGCACTGGCTCAATTACGGCTGGAGGGTGGCAAGCCAGTCGGCGATGGCCTTCATCTCGTCATCCGATACCAGGTGCATGACGCCTTTCATCGCCGCACTCTGCCCATTGCTGCGCGCACCGCTCTTGATGTCTTTCATCTGCTGCAATGCATAGGCCGCGTTCTGCCCGGCCAGCTTCGGATAACTCGGCATGATGGGGCTCTTTGCATCCTTTCCGTGACAGGCGTTGCAGGTCTTCGTCACATACAGGGTCGCCCCATCGGCCGCCTGGACCGGACCGGCGACGGCGAACCCCAGCAGGACGGCACCGGCCAGCGCGGACGTAATCAGTTGTTTGCTCATTGTTAGTCCTCCGAACACTCATTGAAAGGGGGGCCGGCTGATACTTTAGCGCGGCCCCCCGGTTGTCACGTTTGATTTAGATCATGCAGCGTCCCGCTACTTGATCTTTTTCGCACCCTGCTGTTCCAGGTAGGTCTTGGCACGCAGACCGAGGTCGGCGGCCTTCACCTGATACTGCCACCACTGGTTCGCCCACAGTGCGGCGTTCTGCCAGTCGGAGTTCGCAGCCGCAGCCTCGCCCTTCGCCTTGGCATCCTGCGCGAAGTTGAGCTGATCGGTTGCGTCTTCCACCAGGGCCTTCACCGTCGGGAAGTCCTGATAGTTGTGGCTGGTGATGAACGCGACCACTTCGTCAATGACCTTCTGGGTGGCCACACACTCGGCGACCTGCTTCTCGTAGTCGGCCTTGGTGTACTTGGCGCCTTCCTCCATCACCTTGGCCGTGGCCTTGTAGCCCTTCGGCCGGACCAGCAGGTAACCCTGCATCTCCAGATGCAGCGCGGAGCAGAACTCGGTGCAGTAGTACGGATATACACCGGGCTTGTCGGCCGTGAAGGTCACCGACGCCGTCTTGCCGGGCTCGACGGAGAGCTGCACGTTCTGCCCGTACATCGCAAAGCCGTGCGTCTCGTCCTGAGCGCGCTCCAGGTTGGTCATGTGGAACGTGACCTCGTCACCCTCTTCCACTTCCACGATCTCAGGCGTGATGTGCGAACGGATCAGGGTACCGAACACTTCGACCTTATTGCCGTTCCTCACGATCTTCTCGCTGCCCGGCCGCGTCCTGTAGGGCGACTGCTGGTCGGTACGGCTGTCCCAACCCAGCTTATAGCGCACGCCGGGCTTCAGCTTGTCCGCCTTGATCGCCACCGCGTAGTGCGGCTCGCCCAGCGGCAGCGGCATGTCGTAGAGCAACTGCATCTTGTCGTTGCTGATGTCGATGAGCTGGTGGTTCTGCGGATGCAGCGGACCGACCGGGTTGAAGCGGTCGATGGCGAGCTTGTTCAGCGAGACCAGGTACTTGCCGTCCGGGCTCACCGTGTCGCCTTCCATCGTCATCAGGTGACCGATGTTGTAGTGGATGGAGATCTTGTCGAGTACCTTACCCTGACAGTAATCCCACTTGGCAACTTGGGAGTCCACATACAACGAGGTGTAGGCCACGCACTTCTTGGAATCGAACTGCGTGTGCAGCGGACCAAGCCCCAGCGACACCTGCTTATGCACCACGTCCTTGATGGCAATGATCGGGATCCCATACGGATCCTTGCCCTCGAACTTCTTCTCCTTGATGGCCTTCTCGATCTTGGCGAAGTCGTATACCGACACGTGGGTATCGAGCTTGCCCGAGACAATGATGTACTTGCCGTCCGGGGTTACGTCCACGCCATGCGGGCTCTTGGGCTCGGGGATCAGGAACAGGAGCCCTTCCTGTATCGCCTGCTCCATGGTGATGAGGTAGTGCCCCTTCACCTTCTTGACCTTACCGGCCTTGACCAACTCTTCCGCCTTCTTCCAGTTGGTCACGTGCAGGAAGTCGGTGTCTTTCGCCGAGCAGCCGGCCTCGAACGGCGGACGGCCACGCTCAATGCCACCAACGTAGCGCTCGGAGCAGAACGAGTTGGTGAAGCCCCAGCCGTAGGACGGACCCTTGCCCGCGTCGGAGAGGTCCTGGCTGTAGGGCGGGAACTCGAACGTGAAGGAGTTCTCCGGCTCGATCCGCCCCTTGTCGCGGTTGAACTTCCAGTAGGTCAGGCCACCACGATACTTGTCGTTGAACTCCTCGAGGGGCACGAACTCATCCTCAAAAGGCGCCGCATACTGGCTCGCCTCCATCACGTACTCGGTGTTCGGGGTCACGAACGCCCCGCCGTGCGCCGACTTGAAGAACGGGTTGGCCACGATCTGCTTGGTCTCGAAGTCGTGCAGATCGATCAGCGCGATACGCGGGTTGGCCTTGTCGTTGATGAACAGGTACTGCCCGTCGTATTCGCCCTCGGTTTCAGAAATCGCCGGGTGGTGGGTATCGCCGTAGAGGATGTCCTTGCCGTTGATCCGACCCTGGGCCAGCACCGCTTTAGACTCATTATCGAAACCGTAACCCTGCCACGGCTCCGGAGTGAACACGCCGATGTACTTCAGGATGCGCATCGACGGAATGCCGTAGACGAGGACCTGGCCGGATTGCCCGCCAGAGCTGAATACGATGTATTCGTCGCGCTTGCCGGTGGGCACATAAGTCTTCGCCGCCGCCAGCAGGTCCTGCTGAGTCAGCCCGCGGCGCTTCATGACATCCTGCAATGTCTCGGCCGACATTGCAGCGCCTGCAACCGAAAGCCCGATGCCCACGCCTATCGCCAGCGAGAGCGCTCGTTTGACTGATGGGTTCATTACTACCCCCTTCCCAAAAGAAGTTAAGTGCTGGACTGTGTGATTTCACACAGCCGGTCGTGTGATATCGCACGGTAGTTATTGCAGGTTGCGAGAAAATTCACCTTGATTTGAATCAAACCGCTAAAAAGAGGGTGAATTGGCGGCGAAGGTGATGAGACGCGGGCAGCGAGGGTGTGTCAAATGACATAACATGAAATACCGGTAATGCCTGACACAGCAAATAGATACGGTTCGGTCATAAAGACCGGCGACGCACAATTCCTACTCAAACGCTAACAATTTCTCAGCCTGTGAGCCGGGCATACAAAAGCGGCAATTGCCGAGGCAAATCGGCCGTCCTGCGAATCACCGCATAGCCGCCCGTGCCAAACAGGTGCGGAAGGTAATCCCCCGCCTCCGCGTCGACCGTCACGCAAAAGACCCGCAGGCCGCGGCGCCGGGCTTCCAGCACCGCCCTACGCGTATCTTCCACACCGTAGCGGCCTTCGTATTGATCTAGATCATTGGGCTTGCCGTCCGTCACCAGCAGCAACAAGCGCCGACTCATGGGTTGCGGGGCCAGAAGGTCGCTCGCATGGCGTATGGCGGCACCCATGCGGGTGTAATATCCCGGCTTGATTTTTTCCAGACGTCCGCGTACCGCGGCGTTGTAGAGCTCGTCGAAGGCTTTCAGTGCATGAAAGCGTACGTGGTTGCGCGTGCGCGAAGAAAAACCGTACATGGCGAAGCGGTCGCCGGTCGCCGAGAGCGCCTCCGCAAACAGGAACAGGCTGTCGCGGATCACGTCGATGACACGGGCGTCATCGCTCACCCAGGCGTCGGTGGAGAGCGAAAGATCCGCTAGCAGCAAACAGGCGAGATCGCGTACGCCGGGGCGCAAGTCCCGGTACAGGGGCGGGCGCGAATCGGCCTGGCCGATCGCGCGGGCGGCCGCATGGCGCAGACAGGACTCCAGATCCAGCTCAGTGCCATCCGGCTGATTGCCGAACCAGACGCGTCCCGGCGTCAGCGTCTCAAACTGGCCGCGCAGGCGGCGCGCGGCAGCCCGCAGGCGGGCGGGCAGCTCGCACGGCACGGCATCGGCGGCGATCATCGGCTGCAGGCGGCAGTAGTCCGGGCGTAGAACCTGCTTCCTGTAGTCCCACTCGGGCAGCGGGATGCCGTCGCCGAGGGGCAGGTCGTCGTTGGCCGCCCCCGGGAGGTCCAGATCGAACCGCAGTCGGCTGGCCGTGGGCCTGGAATCGCGGGCGACGCTCAGGACATCCAGGTCGTCGGCTGCGCGCTCCGCCCGCTCCTCGTCATCCTCATCCTCGGTGCCGCGGTCGACGCGGATGTATTCTGCCCAGCTAAATATGTTTTCGAAACGGATCGTCAACAGGCCGCCTTCCCGCTCCGGGCTTTCCACACGCTCGGCCAGCCGCTGTTTCGCCTCCCGCTTGCCCGCCCTGGCGCCGGCCCCGGGCTCGCCGCCGTCGGCGTCCGCGGCTTGGGAATCCGCGGTTCCCGGCAGGGGCGGAGCGGGATTCAGCCAAAGGGGCACCGGGGCGGGCGGGCGCGGCGCCGCCGGCAGATCGGATACGCTGCCGGGATCGCGCAGTGCCTCCCGCACGGCCCGCTCCTGTGCCGCCTCGTCCACGGGCAGGCTGGACGGATCGGGCCGCAAGGCAAGATGCGCCGCCACCAGGCGCCGATAGCGTGCCGCCATGCCCGGGAGCCGCTGCAGTACGGCACAGGTCAGCCGCTGATTGTGCAGCAGCCAGGGCTCGCGGCCACCATCTTCGGCCGCGGCGAGGGCCGCGAGCCATATATAAAGGTCGCGGTTCAGGGCGCGCTCCGGAAACAGATCGATACGGGCGGGCAGGCACAAGGCCCGGTCGGTGCGCGCGGCCAGCTCGACGCGGCACTGGGTGCCGGCCAACCGCTGCAGCCAACTGCGCCGGGCGCCGTGCCGCGTCGGCGCGGCGGCCTCGAGCCGCAATCCGGCATCGCCGCCGAACGCACGGAACAAGATGCCAAGCGCCCGTTCGACGTCCTTCAGCTCCACCACCGCCTCCGGATAGGAGCGGCTGGCAGTACGGGTGATCAGGCGGTGCCACAAACTGCCGACAAACTCTTCCATCATCGGCCTCCCATACAGGAGCACCCAGGAGTGCAGTGCTGGGCTGGCGCGTCCTGGGATGCCGCCGCACCCGGGCCTTTTCCTTTCGGTTTGAAGCATCCGGCCGGAGGCGGCCGGCGGCGTCCGAAATCACGATCGGACACATCGAGGGCGCAATCACCCGATACCCACTGGAGCAAAGAACCCTCGGGATTATTCGACTGCACCTGCTCGCAGGCGGTGATGCAGCGCGCGCATTGGGTGCAGGCGAACATGAGGCGCTTGATGGAGCGCGGCTTGAGCCGCATGGGGCAGGCATGGTCGCAGGCGGCATCGCAGTCGGCGCAGGCATGCACCCGCGTCCGGTCGAAGCCCACCACCAGGGCGCGCCGGTTGGCCATCCAGGCGAGGCTCTGGAACAGGCCCACGGCGCAGCCGAAGCGACAGAACAAATGCCTGGCCAGCAGGAATTCCAGAGCAAACACGACCGTTGCAGCCGTCAGGAAAACGGCTTGGTTACGGGTGAGACTGCCGGCCCACAGATTGCCGTAGATCTCGGCCGGCGGCAGAAGATAGGTGAGCAGCACGACGGCCCACAGGAAAGCGAAGCCCAGGACCGCCGGAATCACCAGCGCCCAGTAGCGCGCATCGGGGCGGATCACGCGTCCGTCCGGCAACCGCTCCGGCAGCGCGGTACGCTCCCACAGCGTGGGCTTGCCGCCCGCCCGGCGCATCAGCCCGTTGATGAGCTCCACCACGGAGAAGTGCGGGCAGAGCCAGCCGCAATAGAGCCGGCCATAGCGCCACGCGACCCAGATCCCGCCACCGGCCACCAGCGCAATGGGCAGCAGGCCCCGCAGCGTCAGATTCAGCGCGGCGCTGCCCGTACCGGCCCGGCCCTCCACGAAGGCGTCGAGCCCCAGCGTCCAGTCCTGTCCGAACAGGATGAAATGGCCGAGATGCAGGTCCAGGCGCAGGATATCCAGGGGCGGCGCCAGCACGAACAAGGCAAAGAAGGCGAGCCGGGCGACCAGCCGCTTGCGTTGCAATCCCATCGTGTCCGTCCTCCGAAGCCGGTCGGCGGCAGACTCAGCCGAAATGGGCGTCCACCACTTCCATCAGCGCGGCGGCCGTCTCCTCGTCGTCCGTCAGCGGCTCCACCAGCGCCGCGCGGCACGCCTCCAGCGGGTCGAGGCCGCCGCGAATGAGCGTGGCGGCGTATACCAGCAGGCGCGTGGAGGCGGCCTCTTCCAAATCGTGGTCCTTGAGGGCCCGCAGCGCCGTGCCGAGGTTCACCAACCGCTGGGCGAGCAGGTCGTCCACGCCCGTCTCGCCCTGCAGGACCGCACACTCCAGTGCCGGTTCCGGGAAACCGAAGCGCAGGGCGACGAAGCGCTGGCGCGTGCTCGGCTTCATGCCCTTGAGCAGGTTTTGATAGCCGGGGTTGTACGACACCACCAGCATGAACTCCGGCGGCGCCTGCAGCAGCTCGCCCGTGCGTTCGATGGGCAGGACGCGACGGTCGTCCGCCAATGGATGGAGGATCACCGTAGTGTCCTTGCGTGCCTCCACCACCTCGTCCAGGTAGCAGATGGCCCCCTCGCGTACGGCGCGGGTGAGGGGGCCGTCGACCCAGAAGGTGCCGCCCTCGCCGATCAGGTGCCGGCCCACCAGATCGGCGGCGGTCAGGTCGTCGTGGCAGGCGACCGTATACAGCGGCCGGCCGAGGCGGGCGGCCATGTGTGCCACAAACCGCGTCTTGCCGCAGCCGGTGGGTCCCTTGATCAGCACTGGCAGCCGATGGCGATAGGCGTGCTCGAACAACGCGATTTCGTTGCCCTGCGGTTGGTAGAAAGGGGCCGATCCGACGCACTCGTCCGGCTCCTGATGGGCGGTGCACAAACGCAGATTCAAGGCGTCCATCTCAGTTCACCCCAAGCACATAGGCGATGGCGATCGCTACTCCCACCACCGCCAGATAAGAAAACATCAGGACGCGCCAAAACAGCCGCACATGGCGCAGTCCCATGAAATGATCGACCACGACCTGCCCCTTGAGCAGCGTGGCCAGCAACACGACGCCCGTCGCCGCGATACCGCCCACACTCATGCTGCCGATGCCGTAGGTAAACAGCGTCAGCCCCAGGAGCACGAGCCATGCGCGGGTGCAGGGTCGCATGCTTGAATCGTTTTTGGGAGCAGACATGCATCCTCCGCCCCGCAGCCGCCCCGAGCCGGGGCGTCAGCGGATCACATAAACCAGCGCGAACAGGATCAGCCACACCAGATCCACCATGTGCCAATAGGAACCGGCCGTTTCGACGCCGGTGTGGTTCGCGGCGTCGTAGCCACCCCGACGCGCCTTGAGCATCACCGCCGCCAGGATCACCATGCCGAGCAGCACGTGCATGAAATGAAAGAACGTCAGCGACAGGTAGAACATGTAGAAGGTGTTGGTGCTCAGCGTGATGCCGGCGGCGAACTTGGCGTGGAACTCGGCGAGCTTGATCACCACGAAGACCCCGCCCAGGCCGATGGCCGCACCGACCCAGTTGGCGCATAGCCGCGCGTGGTTTTCCTTGATAGCGGCGACGGCGCGCACCACGAAATAGCTGCTGGTGATCAGCACCACTGTGTTGACGGCGCCCGCCTGCCGGTCGAGCAGGAGCTGCGAGGCATTGAACAGCTCCACGTTGCGGCTGCGGGCGAAAGCGTAGGCGAGGAAGAAGAGACCGAACACGAGCAGCTCCGCCAGGATGAACACCCAGATGGCGAAATCACCCGGCAGTGCACGCCCGTGCTCCACTCGTTCCGCAGTTACGCTCATTCGTATCACCCTCGGCGCAGCGAGGCCACAGGAATGTGCAAAAGGGGGCCGGCGGAGCCGGCCCCTTTGCTTGTCGCATCCATGCGCATCGGAACGATCATGCGGTTGCCGCGCGGGCGGCCTTCGTCTCGGGCACGTGCGCCTTGCCTTTCACGAAGAAGCTCGCGACGTAGAGCACCAGCCCGACGAAGAACACGAGGCCGGTGATCTCCCGCAACCAGTAGAACAACGCCACCTTGTCTTGCACCACCATGTACGGCAGCGGAGTCTCGGCCGCGCGCTGCAGCCAGACCTGCAGGATGCCCGCCGCCGTCAGGAACAGCGTGATGAACACCATGGAGATGGTCATCAGCCAGAACGCCCACATCTCCAGGACCTGGGCCCGCCCATTGGCGGCCGGCGCGTTGTGGCGCAGGTGCGGCATGGCGTAGGAGATGATGGTCAGGTTGATGAGCACGTAGGCGCCGTAGAAGGCCATGTGGCCGTGGGCGGCGGTGATCTGGCTGCCGTGGGTGTAGTAGTTCACCGGCGAGAGCGTGTGCAGGAAGCCCCACACGCCGGCGCCCAGGAAGGCCATCACGGCGGTGCCCAGCGCCCACAGCGTCGCCGCCTTGTTCGGATGCTCGCGACGGCGGCGGTTCACCATGTTGAAGGCAAACACGGTCATCATGAAGAACGGAATCGGCTCCAGGGCGGAGAAGATGGAACCCCACCACTGCCAGTACTCCGGCGTGCCGATCCAGTAGTAGTGGTGACCGGTGCCGACGATGCCGGTGATCAGCGCCATGGCGACAATGACGTACAGCCACTTCTCGATGACCTCACGGTCCACGCCCGTGATGCGGATCAGCACGAAGGCCAGGATGGCACCGAGGATAAGCTCCCACACACCCTCCACCCAAAGGTGCACCACCCACCACCAGTAGTACTTGTCCTTGACCAGGTTGATGGGGTTGTAGAAGGCGAACAGGAACAGTACGGCGAGCCCCACCAGGCCGGTGAGCAGCACCAGGCTCACCACCGTCTTGCGCCCCTTGAGCACGGTCATGCCGATGTTGTAGAGAAAGCCCAGAGCCACGATCACGATGCCGGCCTTGGTGATGGTGGGCTGCTCCAGGAACTCGCGGCCCATGGTGGGCAACAGGTCATTGCCGGTCATCTTGGCGAGACTGGCGTAGGGCACCAGCAGATAACCCAGGATGGTCAGCGCGCCCGCGACGAGAAATACCCAGAACAGCACCAGCGCCAGCTTGGGGCTATGGAGTTCGGTTTCCGCCTCCTCGGGTACCAGGTAGTAAGCCGCGCCCATGAAGCCGAACAGCAGCCACACGATGAGCAGGTTGGTATGGACCATGCGCGCCACGTTGAACGGAATCGCAGGGAACAGGAAATCCCCCACCACGTATTGCAGACCCAGAATCAGGCCGAACAGGATCTGGCCGACAAACAGGCCGATGGCCGCGATGAAGTAGGGTTTCGCTACCGCTTGTGATTTGAAATGCATTGTCTGTCTCCTCCGTCAGCCCTCGATGTTCGGCGGCCACTTCGCGGTATCGATCTCCGAAGTGTATTTAAGGAACGCCACCAGGGCGTCGAGCTCCTCCTCGCTCAGATTGAACTGCGGCATCTGGCGCCGCCCCGGAACTCCGCTCGGCTGAATCTTCATCCAGGCCTTGATGAAGTCGGGCCCACGGCGGGTGTAGACGTTCCCAAGTTCCGGGGCAAAGTACGCACCTTCGCCTAACAAGGTGTGACAGCCGATGCAGTTGTTCTCCTCCCACACCTTCTTGCCCAACGCCACCTCGGGTGTGAGCGCTTCACGCCGGTCACGTTGCGGCAACGCGTTTGACGTATCGAACGTAAGGGCCAGGAACAGGAGGATGAAGAAGGCGCTTCCCCCGTAGTAAATGTTCCGAGCCATCTCCTTGGTAAATGTTTGACTCATTGAGCACCCCTCTCTCATGCCATTGCAGTGGACCAAGGTATGGACGACGTATACCGCCACCCCCGATTCTTGACGCAAGCCAGCCTCGCCCACGCCCGATCACGCACGGCGTGCCCACCGTGAGGAAGGGCATGATCGCCACCTTGCCGGTGGCGGGCTTGGATAGCGATTAGCGTTTTACAAACGGGAGAAGAGCCTCTCCTTGACTCACATCAACTGGCGCCGGGCGCTCCGCCTAAATTTGGTCGGATGTACTACGCTTCTGGAAGCTGAAAGCGGCTATGTCCTTACCGGCAGGATGGAGATTTCGTTATGGCCGCGGCTGAATTTCCCTGATTGTGACAAGAGAACAGCCCACGGCTTTGTCCCGATGATGAACGAATCGAATGCAACGGCCGCCTCGGTCCGGCCTGCGGAGCGAATGCGGTGGCATTCACATTCAAATGCAGCGCGACCGGTTGGCCTGTGGTTGCTGGCCTGTTGCGCCGCCATTTACGCCATGGTCGTGGTGGGCGGCATCACCCGCCTCACCGGTTCGGGCCTTTCCATCGTGGAGTGGGAACCCATTCTCGGCACGATCCCGCCGCTGAATGAGCAGGCATGGGAGGAAACCTTCGCGAAATACCGGCAGTCGCCGGAATTCCGGAAGGTCAACGTCGGCATGACTCTGGAGAGATTCAAGGCCATTTACTGGATCGAGTATTTCCACCGCCTGCTCGGGCGCGCGATCGGACTGATGTTTCTG
>Ga0265294_10005117_pt1 | contig 16078 bp, 12 predicted proteins | sample MunlanPumphouse3_FD_192504 | JGI IMG/M metagenome (GOLD analysis project Ga0265294, IMG submission 192504) | Groundwater microbial communities from a municipal landfill in Southern Ontario, Canada - Pumphouse #3 | ecosystem: Environmental > Aquatic > Deep subsurface > Groundwater | place...
ATTACTTATACCGAAGGGGTTTTTCCTCAGACAACCTCCCTGGGCAGCGGAGTTATCATTGAACGCAGTACCGTGCTAAAGGATAAAAACGGCTCCGAAACCGATGAGAATATCGATTATTACGATTATTTGGTTATAACCAATCGCCATGTGGTGATGTATAAGAATCGTTTAGCTCGCAACCTAAAAGCCTATTTGGGTAATGTCGATTTAAGCCTTGATGGCAGTTGCGTCTATTATGACCGGAATGTCGACTTGGCGTTGGTAAACTTCAAAACAACCGTGTATTTGCCGGTGGCATCAATCGGCGACAGTACGACCTTAAAAAAGGGTTCCTTTGCGATTGCTTTGGGAAACCCCTATGACTTAGGTTTTTATTCCTCAGCCACCTTCGGCATTGTCAGTCACCCTTTGCGTTATTTAACCGATGACATTTTCGAAAGCTCTTCAACCAAAGAAAACGTCTATATTCAACATGACGTGGCTATCAATTCCGGAAACAGCGGCGGCGGTTTGTTTGACATCTATGGAAATCTAATCGGCATCAATACGATGAAGATTATCGGACAAGAAAACGATATCGAAAACATGGGCTTCAGCATCCCCAGCGAAACGGTTAAACAAATTATCGCTAAATATAAATCATAAAGCATTTAAAAGGCTTGACAATGGGAAAACCAAAGTCAAGCCTTGTTTTTTATTGGTACAATAAACGAATATACCAAGGAATATTGGATTTTCTAAAATAAAGCGGTTTATTGTAATCAAATTCTGCAGGATAAAAACCGGTCATCGGATTTAAATATACCGCTATGACATCCTCAGGCGTTTCATACCATTGGGTTTCGATGATATCGAGGTAACCTTCGATAATGTCTGCCCATAAGTATTTTCCAAAGTTTAAATCCGAATAGTATTCAATCGGGCGATTGTCATCGTAGCCAGTCCAAACCCCTACCACCACATCGGGGTTAAAACCCATCATCCAGTTGTCGGTATCGGTTGTTCCTGATTTTCCCGATACTTTATGATCCAATAAGGAAGCTATTCTCCCTCCGGTAGGGCGGATATTATAAGTCATTCGGTTGTCGAAAGTAGAAGTCATTGCTTGATTTAATAAAAAGACATTGGAAGGATGAGCGACTTTTTTCTCTTCCACTGTGTCTTTTTCATATAGAATTAAATCATCAAAGGTGGTGACTTTAGTGATAAAGGTTGGTTTTACTTGTACTCCTAAGTTCGCTAAAGTTGCGTAGCCCTGGGTGAGTTCCTGAAGACTTACTTCATGCGTTCCGAGAGCCAAAGAAGGAATAGCCGGAATGTCGCCGCTAAAACCCAATCGTTTTAAAGTATTAGCCAGTTTTTCTTCTCCTAAAAATAGGTGGGTTTTCATTGCGTAAATATTATCGCTGGTAGCGATGGCGTAAACCATGGAAATATGGGAATGGGGATAAATGCTTTGAAAGTTTTTCGGGGAATAGGAACTGTTTTTTAAATAGAAAGTAGTTGGTTCGCTTAAAAAGGTTGTGCTTTGGGTAAATCCGTTTTCTAAAGCGGATAAATATAAAAACGGTTTGATGGCTGAACCGGGCTGCCTGACGCTGTCGGTGGCGCGGTTGTAACTGCCTTTTAAATAATCCTTTCCACCAATAACATTTAAAACATGCCCGTTTTTGGGATTCATCACATAAATCGCTACCTCGATATCGGAATCGGGCAAGCGGTTTTTGAGACTCTGATGGATAATCGTGTTAAGGCGTCGGTCCAGGGTAGTATATACTTTTAAGCCTTTATAAGCATAATCGTTTAGCCACGGCATTTGTTTTAATTCTCTTAAAACCAAATCCTGAAAATAAGGCGAATTGTTGCTTTCATTGTTTTGGTTGATGCCGACGACGGTAATATCTTGATTATAAAAAGAAGAATGTTCCTCGCTTGATATCACCTGTTCTTCCAATAGTTCGTCTAAGATAAGATTTCTACGCACTTTGTTTTGAACGGGGTTTTTAAGCGGCGAGTAATGCCCGGGGCTTTTGGGAATACTAGCAAGCGTGCAAGCTTCGATTAGATTTATTTCATTTGCATGTTTGTTGAAATAGAATAGACTTGCATCTTCAATTCCGTAAATGCCGTGATCGAAATAGATGGTATTTAGATAACCTTCCAAGATTTCTTCCTTGGAATACTTGTTTTCAAAATTAATGGCAATCATCGCTTCATAGAGTTTTCGTTTTACGGTTTTTTCATGGCTTAAAAAAACATTCTTGATATATTGTTGCGTAATGGTGGATGCACCTTGCGAAAACTCCCGATCTCTGATATTAGCAATCATCGCCCCCGCAATCCTAATGAAATCCACCCCTTGGTGTTCAAAAAAACGTTTGTCTTCAACCGTCACGAAAGCTTTTAATATCGGTGTGGAAATATTATCAAGGGTTACATAGGATTGTTTTTTGTTGTTGCAGACGGATAGGTATTTGGAGCCGCTGTTATCGTACAGTTCGATATTGGAGATAACCGGCATTTCGTATTGTAAATTGTGATTGATAATCGAAAAACTGATAATAGCTGCTGCAAAGATACCAACAAACCCAATTAAAACATAAAGCATGACTTTTAATAACTTACGCATGGTTTCTTCACCCTTTCCGAAGACAAATCTATCCACAAATTATTATTAGTCAAATTGGTTTTGCTATACAAAGCGAAAAAAAAGAAAAAACACTGACCATTTCGTAATCAGTGTTCACTCTACAAATCGCCATCCACTATGTGGAACAATGCTTGGTTTAAAGCTTCCGGACCGTCCACATAATAGATATTTTCGCAAGATGTTTGACGATAAAAATTGACAATCGGAAAACCCATTTCCAGAAGCATCAAGTTTTGCTTATCGCTTTTGATTAGCGAAAAATCGCCTATAATCAAGTAGTCGAAAAAGATTTGGTTATTTTCGGTTTGCAGGTTATGGTCATCGGTTAAAACGGCCGTTTGCTTTACTTCTTTGATTGCTATTCCTTCAAACGGTTTTATCGTTTGCTTGATTGATCCTAAAATTACAATGTCCATATTATTCTCCTTTTTAATAGGTTTTTATTTCTTATAGGGAATGCCCCTAGTCTTTATTCTAACATAGGCCAAAAACGCTTGTCAAGAAGTTTAGGGTATTTTTTGTCGCTTTGGGGTAAAAAAAGTTAAAGTATGAAAAACTTTTCAAATGCGCCTTTATATGGTATAATTGTTAAGTAAGGTGAAAACAATGAAAATAAGGTGCGAAAAATGTTATCGAGTCTTAAACGATAACGAAGTTTATTGTACTCGCTGTGGGGAGTTTAGTCCCAAAGTTCAGGCCAAAATGCAAGGGAAGGACACTCCTTCCCAAATCAAACAATATATCACACAACTTTTTTTAGCTTTTTTTGTGGCCTTTTTTTTAAACGGTATTTTAATCGTCGTTTTCAGCATTCTTTTCGACCGCTTTTTTCCCAATGTTCCCTTTGGCGAACTGGATGAACGTCTCCCTGCATCCATCACTTTGTTTTCCCACACTTATGCCATCTTAGTAACATCCATAGCGCTTTTGGCTATGTTGCTTATAATATATCGCCAAAAAATTAAAAAAGTCATTGGTTTCTTTTATTCCGGTGAAATCCTATATGCTTTATGGTTTGGGATTTTTGGCTTAGTGTTTTTTGCCTTTTTGGCACAAAAAACCTCCATCAGTTTTTTACCGTCTTTTTTTCAACAAATAATAAAGAGTCCCGGGGAATTGATAGACTTTATTTCCCCTCGCGCTTACGCCAAGATTTTTGTTGCTTTAATTAGTTATGCCTTTATCCAGGAAGTAATCTTTAGGTTTGCTTTGGTAGAGATTTTGGATGAAGCAACGCTTTTGCCGGATACACTTGTTGTCATCATCATCGCTTTGAGCGGAGCGTTCTTTGATTGGCTGGCGTTTGGCTTTAATATGCCGATGATTATCGGTAACCTCTTGTTACAAACCTTCTTATCGACGACATATGTTTTCTTTCGTCGCAAATTAATCTTTAATATTATTTTTAGAATATTGTTAATTTCACTAATCTTTATCATATTGTAAGGAGCAAGATTACTATGAGTTTAACCGCCGGCATTGTTGGTTTACCCAATGTGGGAAAATCCACGCTTTTCAATGCCATTACCAAATCGAAAGTTTTAGCAGAGAACTACCCATTTGCGACCATTGAACCGAATGTGGGAATTGTGGAAATCAACGATCCCCGCGTCGATGCCTTGGCGAAAATTTATAATCCCAAAATCGTCGTAAGAACTACTTTTTCGTTTACGGATATAGCGGGTTTGGTTAAAGGGGCTAGTCGCGGCGAAGGCTTGGGCAACCAATTTTTATCCCATATCCGAAATGTCGATGCGATTTGCCATGTGGTTCGCTGCTTTGACGATGCCAATATCACCCATGTAGACGGAACCGTTAACCCCGCAAGAGACATCGAAACAATTCAATTGGAATTAATTTTTGCAGATCTTGAGATGATTGAAAAACGGATACCGAAAATCGAAAAGAAAGCTCAACTGAAAGTCGATGAGGAAGCAGTTGAGGAATACGATTTGTTGCTTAAGTTAAAAGACCACCTTTTACAGGGTTTTCCGGCGCGCAGTTTAACATTTAATGATATGGAAACGCCGATTCTCAAACATTATCAACTCCTCACGATGAAACCCGTTGTCTATGTGGCCAATGTCAGTGAGACGGATGTGGTTAAAGGCAATGCTTATGTTGAGGAGGTAAAGAAAATCGCTTTCCAAGAAGGAAGCGAAGTCTTGACAATCTGCGCGAAAATCGAAGAAGAATTAGCCGAATTGGATCCGGAAGATAAAGTTATGTTTTTAGAAGAGATGGGCTTAAGCGAAAGCGGTCTCGACCGTTTGGTTAAAACATCTTATCATTTGTTGGGATTATCGACCTTTCTGACCGGGGGCGAAAAAGAAGTTCGAGCTTGGACCTTTAAACGCGGCATGAAAGCACCGGAATGTGCAGGCATCATTCACAGCGATTTCGAACGGGGATTTATCCGGGCGGAAATTATGCATTTTGATGATTTGATGAAATACGGGACGCCTGCCAAAGTCAAGGAAGCGGGACGTTACCGAATTGAAGGCAAAGATTACGTAGTTCAAGACGGAGATATTATCTATTATCGTTTTAATGTTTAATTTTTAAGGGGATGGTTAAATGGATCAAAACGCTTATTTTGAAAAAGGTTTGGCGATTGTTCGTCGCTTAAACGAATGTACCTACGAAGCTTATTTAGTGGGTGGGATTGTGCGCGATCATTTGATGCATATGCCATTTACTGATATCGATATTGCCACAAATGCAACTCCGGAACAAATCTTAGAAGTTTTCCCCGATGCTTCAACCGAATATATGACCATGGGAACCATGTCGGTTCGCTTGGATGGCTTTAAATTTGAAATTGCCACTTTTCGCAGCGAAGTATATACCGTATCCAGAAAACCGACGGAAATCCATTATTCGCAAAAATTGCAAGACGATATTATGCGGCGGGATTTTACCATAAACGGTATGGCAATGTCGGCTTCCCAAAACATTATTGATTTTTGTGGAGGGCGGAAAGATTTGCAAAAGGGGATTATTCGCACCATCGGTAAACCGAAAAAGAGTTTTCGCGAGGATCCTTTGCGCATTTTGCGGGCCTTTTCTCTAATGGCCAGGTTTAATTTTAAACTGGCCAAAGCGACCCAAAAAAGCATCAAACAAACCAAAAAATATTTGATTGAAATATCCGAATATAAAGCATCGGCAGAACTAAGGAAAATTTTTGAAGCACCTTATGGTAAAAAAACGCTAAAGAAAATAAAAAAAATGGGCTTGCTTTCTAATCTAAAACCTTATGGGGAAGGTATTTCCTATCTTATAAAGCGTTTTGCGACTCTTTCGACCTTGGAAAAGATGGCTATTTGTTTTAAGCGCTCCGGAAGTTTTCCGACGATTCATGCCTTAACCCACCAAGAAATGAAGGATGTGCAAAGTTTAGTCGCATTATCCAACGAATTAGAAATGAGTGACGCCACCCCGTTAATGATTTATCACTTTGGCGTGGATAAACTCCGCCAAGCGGACCTAATCAATGTGCTTTTGTTAAAACGCTACAAAAGTAAAGCTAAACAAATTGCCAAAGTTCAAAAACAAACCGTATTTATCACCACCAGCCAAATGGCCTTTAAAGCGCAACATTTAATCGAACTAACCGGCGGTTCAACCGGACCGTTTGTGGGCGAAATCATTGAATCTTTAAAAGAACAAATCATCAGTGGAATAATTCCCAATGAGTTTGAAGTTTTAAAAGCGGAAGCGCTTCGCCAATATGAGATTATTAAACAAAAACCTAAATCTAAAGAAAAAGTCAAGTACACGCCGGTAGGAACAGAAAAAACCGCTGAATTCGATACAGAACTCTATAATCAATACAAACGGGAATTTGCGCTTCGCTATGAAGAAAATATTGCTTTGATTCATGATTTTGATAAAAAAACCAAAGCCGAACAAGAAGCAATTAAAAAACAAGTTCGCGAAGCCGTCCATTCGCTGCTGGTGAAACAAAAACCGGAATACAAGAAATTTGAGGTAAATTAAAATGAAGTTTAAACATCTAAAACCAGGCGATTTTTTAGAAGCCTATGCCTTGGTTCAAGACTTTCGCATTCGTTACACCGTTAACCAAACGCCTTATTATGGTTTACTCATCTCCGATGGCGAGACAACGCTTGATGCGCGTCTTTGGGATATTAATTTGAAAAAAGACTTAGCGAGCGGTGTGGTCTATAAAATGTCGTTAAAAATTAACGATTTCGGGGGTAAAATCCAAGCGGTCATCAATAACATTCAAGACGTCGAGGAAGGCGAAATTGACATCAACGAATTCTATCGGTTTGCGCCGCTCGAAAGGACAGTTTTGGAAGAGAAAATTAAAGAATATATTAAAAGTATTCAAAACGAAAACCTAAAGACCTTGGTCAAAAAGGTTATTGATAATGTCTATGAGGATTTCTTCACCTTTCCCGGCGGAGTTTCCATGCATCATAACTATTTATCGGGTTTGGCCTACCATACTTACTCCATGTTGCGTTTAGCAGATCAATTCATTTCCAACTACCCGAGTATTAATAAAGATTTGCTATATGCCGGTGTCTTGGTGCACGATATCGGAAAAACCAAAGAATTCTCCGATGCCAAACAACCCCAATACACTAAGGAAGGCAATTTGCTTGGACACCTGATTATCGGTCTCAATATGCTTACAGTCGAAGCTGAGAAACTAAATATCTTGGAAATCGAAGAAGTTCAATCGCTTTTACACTTAGTCATTGCCCATCACGGCGAACTTCAATACGGTAGCGCTAAGGAACCCTTGATGATGGAAGCAGTTGCTTTATATTTAATTGACCTAACGGATTCGCGGATGGGTGCGATTGAGGATGAAGTAGCGAAAACCGAAAAAGGCACTTGGACCAATCCGATTTCCGCTTTGGGCAAAAAACCTTTATATGTCGTAAGCGACAAAAACGAAACAAAAGAAAATTAAATATTTAACAAAAGAAAAGGACATATCGAGCATGATATGTCCTTTTTGATTCATTGCGAGAGTAAAGTTGCAACTTTTTCTGCTTATTTATTGAGAGCTTGATAAGCCTCTAATAAAGTTTGATAGTTTTGGTTATCAATTTCGCTGGCAAATTTCAATAGGTTGTCCGAAATCATTTGAGCTCTGATAGAAACCAAAATCTTATCGATTCGTGAAGCAGCTTCAAGAGTTTTGATTGCAGGTAGGTAGTAAGTATCAATTGCTTCCAATTCTTTTGGAGTAGGTTTGCGCATGTTCAATTCTTCGTTGGTTTTTTCCTCGTCCGGTTTTTTGTATACTGTATATAGTTCGATTAAGTCTTCGTCTGGGTAAATCTTTAGGTTCTCCGGGGAAGAATCAATGTATACTGCATCCTTACTATTCAAGATAACCGCTCTGTTCAAACCGGTGGTAGTCTTGTAGGAATCGCTCACGCGTGCCGGATTGGCGGAAGTATCCAATAGTTCTCCAACCAATTCTTCTTCCTTCAATTGATTCCAAATAGCCTTTAAGGTCGATTTGTAATTTTCATGTAAGGTGCTGGCAGCGGTGTAGGTCCCTTCGGTTGTAATGTTGAGTCTTAAACCGGCTTTTTTGAATTCGCCCCAAGTTTCGTCATCAAGACCTGCAAGTTTGTAAGCAGTGACAACTTCAGTTAGTCTTTCTTTAATTGTTTTCTTGGTGCTTAGAGCTGCTTGTTCAAAGACTTTGTCCAGGAAAGCTTCAGCTTTTTCGTTTTGTTCGGTTGTCCATTCTTCCGGATCGTCCGCTACGGTATCTAAATTATAGTCATAGAAAGCATGAAGCGAGAACGACTTAATATTGAAGAATTCTTGGTAAATCTTTTCCATTTGCGCGGTAATACTTCTTTCTGGATCGGAATCGTCAAGAGAGTATTGGTCTTTGGTGAAAAGATTCAAAGCTTCGGAATAAAGAGCCGCATTGATTAACAACTCCTTATCGCTCATTATGCCAAAGTAGTCGCGAAGGAAGTTACTCCAACCGTAGTTCGAAGGCATGCCGATTGAAACAAATGTGCCTTTAGAAAGTTCGTCTTGATATTTCTTAACGTTTTTATCGAATAATTCTTGATATTTTTCTTGATTAACTATCGTATCCGTAAAAGGATTGTATATTTTTGCATAGGCTTCATTTGACAACACGATGTATTGGTTCATGTAATCAATCGAAGTTTGCACGCCATGCATGTTTTTCAAAATATTGAAGAACTCATCGGGGGTTAATGTTTTCTTAGTACCGTTAACGGTAATTTCAGCTACAATACTTTTGCTTTCACCGGTCGTTTTATTGTACTTTTTGTAATCGGTGATTTGTTGAGCATTAAATGTATCATTATAATTTTGAACAAACAATGATTCCAATGCTTCGTCATATATTTGAACATTGGCTTTTTCGCGTTCAACATAGAGGTGATATCTGATTAAATCTTCCGATAATGTTTGATTAACCAATTGATCGACTATTTTGTCGCGCACTTCTTCTAAAGTAGGAACTGTCGATTCCGCAACCTTAAGTGCCAAGAAGAAGTTATTGAGGTAAAGGAATGTGTCAGTTGTGAAGGATTTGTGGAAACCTTCGCCAAGTTTTAATTCATTAAAGACTCTCGTAGCGATGGTTGAACTGACGCTTGACAATTCTTTATAAGTGTAAACGAATTGGACATGTTCATTGATGTCATTAGTTAGGTTGAAGATTATTTTACCGTCTTCAACGGTGTAACCATTTCCTGAAGTCAAAATGTCATCGCCATTATTTTTATAGGCATATTGCTCGTTAAACATGTCTATAAAGAGTTGTTTTACTTCCTCTTCCTCAAAGAGGTTACTGCTTTCTTGTTTATACCAACCAAGCGGTGAAGTTCTGAAAATGTCGACGCCATGATTTTGAAGAAGCTTTTTCGCTTCTGCAATGCTGGTAAAGGAAAGGATGATTGTTGTTACGGTTGGGCGATAGGTGCTGTTGTAGGTTGATTTAATGGTTGCTTCGCTGAAATATGGTTCGTCTTCATCGCGGGAGGCGATTTCTTCCAATAGTTTTGTTTTGGCAAAGGCAAAACGGCGATATTCCAACTCGTAATACTTATTGCGTGCATCTTCCGTAAAATAACCAGAAGCAATCATATTGTTGGTGTGACGGGTTAGGGTTTCTTCCAAGTCGCCGGTAAATTCACTTAAATCACTTACGCCATAGATTAAACGGTTTTTAAAAGCAGTGAATTCTTCATCATCAATGGTGATTTCGGAAAGAATTTGTTCGTCCAACCAATCGTTGAAACGATCCAAACCTTGGTTGGCAAGCATCCGACGGTAAATCCGTTCGTTGGTGATGGTTGATTCACCGATGGTTAGATAAGTACCGTTTGGATTGGAAAGGGTAGGTATTTGGGAAGGATATTGGTATTTATCCTTTTTGCATCCCGTTAGCCCTAGGATTGCTAGGGCTATAACGAGGATTGTCGATAGTTTTAATAAGTAACTGCGCATCGGTTTTATTCTCCTTCCTCGAGGGTTTCAAGGGCTGATTTTCTTAAAGCAGCGTTGATGGCTTCAAATTTGGTTTTGAAGTTGGCATCAGCATAAGAAATTTCTCCGGAAGCAACTTTTTCGCCACGATAATCGATTAAACCTAGGCTTACCCGGTCTTCAGAGGTGAAGTATTGCTTAACCGGTTCATAGTAGAACGTTAAAGCAGCTTTAAGTTCATCGCTGATGGTGATTTTTTCTTCCTCTGGGGTATTTGCATCTTGCAATAAGCTTTCTTCGTAAAGTTCAATTTCTTCTTCAGTAGGAATTGTTTCGGTTTTTTCCGCATTCTTATAGGCATAATCAGTATACGAAACAAGCGCAATCTTATGGTAACCATACATGGTTGTGAACGGATCGCTTCTTAACGGACCATCGATTTTGCCTGCTTCTCTGGCTATGTCGTATAAGGCTTTCATTTCTGCTTTGAATTCATCGACAATACCAGAAGAATTGGTGTAGGTTTGAGCCGATTCCAATTTAACATGCAAACCGGCTTTTTTAGCCCGTTCGTAAATGGTCATTTCGCTTGGGTCTTTGTCTTCTTTTGGATATACGCTGTCTTTATATTTGTTGGCAATTTCGTTGACTTGTTCATATAATGTAGTACCTGTGCTGGTCAAAGTGTCTTCGAAAATCTTTTCGAGAAGTAGTTGAGCAAGCGTTTTTTGTTCGTTAGTCCAATCGGATTCTTCGTCTTTATCGTTAATATCAACTAATCCATCTGCATTATAATCCACATAAGCAATTAAATTGAAAACTGAACCTGAGAAATATTCGTCACGAATCTTTTCCATCCGGGCTTTTAGGGTATTCATTGCAACATTATTGGTTTCTGTTAAATCATAAGTATAGAATGTTTTAGCAAATTTTGTTTGGGCATCCGATAAAACATTGATTTGAACCGCTAGTTCGTTTTCATCTTCCACTTGGAAGAATTCTTTCAAGAAGCGTTTCCAACCGTATGATTGAGGGAAACCTTGAGTTTCGAAATAATTCATAGAGAAATAGTAGGAATACATCTTGACATCTTGCTCAATGATTTCCTTTAAACGAGCTTTATCGTAGACTTCTTTGGTTACTGGATTGTAAATTTCGTTGTATTCTTTATTGGCAAGGAAAAGATGGGTATTCATGAAGCTGAAAGAAGCGTTAACGCCATAACGATTGCTTAAGTTCTTGAAGAAGTCAGCAACTTTGTAAGTCACTTTTTGGCCGTTAAGGGTAAAGCTTAATATTGTATCTTTGCTTTTTTCCTTGGTTGGCTTGAATTCTGGGTATTTATCCGCTTCAAGCTTAAGGGTGTTTTTGAAGAAATTGTCATAAGCGTTTTTGTATAGCGCTTCAATAATCGAATCATAAATTACCAATTCGTGTTCGCGACGCAGTTTAAACATTTTTTCGCTAACAACATCGGGGGTAAAGTTTTCTTCGATGAGTTTTTCTTCAATTTCGGCGAACAATTCATCGCTAGGGATTTTTTCTTCGTCGGTATCATCGTCGAAATCAAAAACATATTTTTGAGCGAGGGTTTCTTCAATCTTAAGGGCTAGGAAATATCCGGAAGCATTTTTTTGTTCTGTTTTGCTGGTGGCAAGTTTAACCGGACTATTGGTATAAGACTTGTAGAAGGAATCCTCAAGTTTCAAAGAATCGATAATTGTTGATTTGAATTGAGAGTTTAAGTCATCCAATTCTTTGGCTGTGAAGATAAATTTCGAATACTTGTTGATGTTATCGCTCGATAAATCAAGGAAATTGATGTTTTCGATTGTTTCTTCGTCAACAGTTTCGCTTTCGACTTCATAGTGACTGCCGTTTTTCAATAATGGTTCCGCACCGTTATTGTAATACCGGTACATATAGTTGTACATGTCGATGAAAGTTTGTTTTACTTCCTTTTCGGTCATGGCTTCGCCGGTATCTTTGGAAATCCAACCGCTGGAAGACAACTTTTCGATATCGATGCCGAATAATTCTAACACACTTTTCGCATGTTGTTCTGTGTCAAAGAGTATTGTGATCGCTTTTACGGATGTTAGGTAATTTTGGTCATAATAAGTTTGATATTTCGAGATGTCGAAAGGTCGTCCGTCTTTTTTCTTTTCTTCAATTTCTTCATCGTATTTTTGACGAGCGTATTTTTCGCGGCGGTATTGGAGTTCGATATAAGCTTCTCTTTCGGCCTCTGTAAAGTAGCCGCTAATCGTCATATTGTTTTCGAAGACTTCAAGGATTTCCGCCGGTGTCTTATCGCTGTCTAAATCTTCCAACTTCTTGACACCGTAGATGATTTCGTTTCGGAATTCCTGGTAATCATCGCTATTTTTGTCGACATTGATATCTTTTAATAATTCCGTATCAATGAAACGTTGGATTTCGTCATAACTGTAACTTTGGCGAAGAGCATAATAGAGTTTTTCGTTGGTGATTACGTAATCGCCTAATCTTAAGAATGGATCATTGGGGTTTGATATTTGTGGATTTGCTTTTGGTCCCGAAAAAGCCCAAATCCCAAGGGTAATCCCAAAGATTAAAACTAAACCTATTGCTACAGGAAGTATCGCAAGAAAGGGCTTTTTCTCGTTTACAGTTTTTTTGCTTTTACTCATGGTTATTCTCCTTTTTATTTTTTTATTTACTTTTGTTATTTTATTGTGGATCACAATAATCTTTTTCAAGATAACACTATTATAGTATCATTTTTTGCTAAAAAATACAAATGAAATGTGAATAATTTTGAGGGTTGTAGCGAAAATAAATCCACAAAAAACAAGGGTTATAAAATGCGCTAAACAATTGGGCGATAGTAATTATCGCTATTGCCAAACAAGCGTACAATAATAGCGGAAGGAGGAATATTATGTATCATCGTCGTAACGAATTCGGATTTGCATTCGTTTTAGTATTATTCATCTTGTTAGTAATTATCGGTGCTTGCTGGGCTTGGTAGAGGTGAAATTTCCGCTAAACGCAAAATAAACATATCCACTTCTTGGAAAACTTGCCCTGGCAAGTTTTTTTCTTTTTCTTAGTGTTTGAATTTTTGGCAAAAATATGATATAATTAGCAAATAATGAGGATGAAAAAATATGAAAGTAATAATTTTAGCAAGTGGTTCAAAAGGCAATGCCACATATATCGAAACGAACCAAACCAAAATATTGATTGATGCAGGGATAAGCCATCGACAAGTAAAACTGCGCTTAGCCCGCCAAGGAATCGAACTAAATCACTTGAATGCGATTTTGATTACCCATGAACATATCGATCATACCGGACATTTGGTGTCTTTGCTGGAAAAAACCCGGGCCAAACTTTATATTGCCAAAAAGAGTTTGCGTGGCATCGGTCAAAGAAACCAACCGAATCCCTATCTGCACGATATCAACTTTATCAATCCCGACGTCAAGTACCAAATCAACGATTTGACTTTCGTTCCGATTGCTTTATCGCATGATGCGCGGAACAATTATGGGTTTTTGTTGAAAAACAAGGACGCCAGTTTAGCTTACATTACCGATACGGGACATTTGCCCGAAAAGTACGACGCTATTTTGAAGCAAATTCAGATGTTGATAATCGAATCAAACCATGATGTGGAAATGTTACTGAACAGCACCAGAACATGGGATTTGAAACAGCGGATTCTTTCCAATGAAGGACATTTGTCGAACCAAATGTGTAAAGATATCTTAAACCGCATCGTCAGCGACCAAACGAAAATCGTGGTCCTTGCCCATGTCAGCGAAGAGTGCAATACTTATGAACTGGCATATCAAGAAAACTACGACGCAACGGTTCCCAAAGGTATATCTTTGTATGTAGCCAAACAACATGAAGAAACCATCTTATTTGATTTGGAGGATAAAGTGGCGTGATTAGAGTAATAGCAGTTGGAAGTATTAAAGAAGCAGCCTTAAAAGAAGGAATTAAAGAATACCTTAAACGCTTAAGTGCTTTTACCCCAATCGAAATCGTCGAAATCAAAGAAGTAACCAATAAAACAATCAATCAAAACATTGAAAACGAAGGGCTAGCTATCTTAAGCAAAATCGCCTCCAATGATTTTGTTATTACTTTGGAAATTGAGGGCAAAATGTTAACAAGTGAGGAACTTTCGGAAAAAATCAGTTCCCTGTTAACTTACGGAAATTCAAGAATCGCTTTTGTGATTGGCGGTTCCAATGGTTTGTCCGACAAAGTCAAACTTCGCAGCAACCTTGCTTTATCGCTTTCCCGCTTAACCTTTCCCCATCAATGGGTACGCTTAATGTTAATGGAACAATTATACCGCGTATATACCATTTTCAACAATCATGATTATCATAAATAGAAAGAGGTAAAATATTATGAATATTGCTATGAGTGCCGGCTTTTTAGCCTTAAATGTTTTATTTTTGTTAGCTTATCTTTTTAACTTTGCTTTAAATCTATTTCGGGATTTTAAAGTGCAAAAAATGCTCAAGACCAATCCCCAAACAATTCCCGCGGTGGTGAAAGAAGTGCATTCAGCAAAACGGAGAACCCATGTTTTGGTGGAGTTTACCAGCCCTCAAAGTCGGATTCTTTTCAACAACACTTTTGAATTTGTCCCAACCGACAAAGCGGAAGAATTGTACCATGGAGGTCAAGAAGTAAATTTATCTCATATCGACCCGACAAACTTAAAAAAAGTGTATCGTTTTCCGCTAATCTTGGAAGGACAAAAAGCCAAATTGGAAAAAGGTCCGCTTTTTACCAATGCCATCTTGATTTTCTTGGGGGCTTTTAATACGATAAATGTTCTCATAAGTTTAATCAAAGCCAATGCCTTGGTTGACAATACCGTTATGCTTACCGAAGTATTCGGTTCGCCTTTGTATCTTGTGTTAATTATCTTCCTTTATGTGATGTTGTTATCGTATTTAATCGACAGTTTGATTGCAATGCCGGTTGCCCATAATTACAATTATTTAAAAGTATACGGCACCAAAGCCATCGCAACCGTCAAAACTTTTAAATTTGGGGGAGCCAAAAACGCCAAAGGTCTTAGGGAATCGCGCATGGAAATCGAGTATTATACTTCGAAAGGCGAATTTGTGAAAACGCGTCTTAATTCCTATCTTTACAGCGAAACCCAAGAAGAATTTATTAATATCATTTACGATCCAAAGAAAGTGACGAACGTCGTCTATTTGAAGCAATGAATAGCAGCGAATATAAATTTGAAAACAAGTTTGAAAACAAGTTTGAAAACAAATTTGTAAACAAATTTGTTTTAGTTTCCCCCTTTAAACCGACTGGCGATCAACCCCAAGCGATAGCGAACTTAGTCGAAAACATTCAAAAAGGAGCCCAACATCAGACTCTTCTGGGCGCAACCGGAACCGGAAAAACCTTCACGATAGCCAATGTAATTGAGCAAGTCAATAAACCTACCATCGTGATTGTGCACAACAAAACTTTGGCGGGTCAGCTTTATGCTGAATTGAAGGCGTTTTTTCCCCATAACCGGGTGGAATATTTTATCTCTTATTATGATTATTATCAACCGGAAGCGTATGTCCCCAGTAAAGATTTATACATCGAAAAAGACTCCAGCATCAACGATGAAATTGATGAAATGAGGCATGCGGCGACGGCGAGTATTTTGGAACGAAGAGACACGATTATTGTTGCCTCGGTTTCCTGTATCTATGGTATCGGTGACCCCGAAGAATATAAGGGCTCGATGTTAACCCTCAGGAAAAACCAGAAAATCAAGCGCGACGATTTGTGCGATAAATTAATCCATCGCCAATTTGTCCGAAACAATATTGAATTTGCCCGCGGGACTTTCCGGGTAAAAGGCGACAATGTCGATATCCTTCCTACCTATGAGCGAAATGAAGCCATACGCATCACTTTCTT
>Ga0265294_10005118_pt1 | contig 16078 bp, 15 predicted proteins | sample MunlanPumphouse3_FD_192504 | JGI IMG/M metagenome (GOLD analysis project Ga0265294, IMG submission 192504) | Groundwater microbial communities from a municipal landfill in Southern Ontario, Canada - Pumphouse #3 | ecosystem: Environmental > Aquatic > Deep subsurface > Groundwater | place...
CTTCTTATCCGGGTAGCAGAATACAGACTGAAATGGAGATATGAGCATGAAGAACCGGAAATATAATGATACATTCTATGCGGCATTTGTGCTGCTTGGCACGGCAGCGGCCGCCATGCTCCTTGCAACCCTTACAGGCAGGGGTGATATCACAAGTGCCACCCTTATACTGTGCAGTCTTGGGTGCTTTATGGGCGGGCTTTTTCTGCTCACACTTAACAGGGAGGAACCCCTTGATACCAGGCTCTTCTCACTCCTGCCAGTACAGGGCACAATTGATATTGCGACCCTGTGTGCAGACCTCGGGATGCAGGGCAATGCCGGATATGTACCGATTGAGGGGGAGGTGAGAGAGATCATCCCGGCCTCAGCCGTACCGTCTGGTGATTACTCATATATTCCCACAAAAGACGGATACGCAGTGCAGATCACACCAACCTGCGCCCCGCTCCTCAGGGATCTGAAGAAGAGGCATGGCCTTGAGATCCCGTCAGATGAGAGACAGCTCTTTGCTGCTGTCAGGGAGACCTGTGAAGATCTCCTTGAGTTGGCAGAACATTGTGGGGTAGAAAGGGACAGTGATAATATTGTTGTGAGCCTTCAGGGCTTCAGGCTGGCAGAGGGCTGCAGAGAAGTACATGCAACCTCACCAAAATGCTGTACAATGGTGGCCTGTCCTGTATGCAGCCTTATTGTCTGCATGCTTGCAGAGGGACTGGGGGAGACCCTGACTATATCCAGAACCTCCCTTGAGAGAGATCATCTCAGACTGGTGATCTCACCTCTGTCCAGAGATGGAGATCACGGTAACTCGCAGTGATCCGATCCCTGCCCCAGACAGTATCAGGTGCGACCGTCTCATTGAAGAGCAGGAACTCAACCCTGTTGTATTCAGGGTTATCAAGAGTGAAGGTATATGTTTTCTTCTCTGTTGAGTTGTGGGGAACGTCCATCACAAACCTGTCCATCAGAACCATATTCTGAATGACTGAGATGTTTGTGCTCTCATCAAAGGTCTGAGTGAGGGCCAGGCACTCCACTGTATATCCTATGTCCCTGAACTCGTGGTTGCCGACACCTATGATCACAGTCTGGGGTGTACCAGCCCTGAAATCTGTGGGATAATCACTGGCCTTCCCACCCTCTCCGAGTATGAAGAACTCTGTGAAATGCTCACCCTCCTTTGGCACCACAATAACAAATATCGTAGTCCCGATAGCCACGACTATGGATATAATAAGAATGATACTCAGCGCACGATCCATCTTTGATGCCTCCCTGTCATAGAGTTCCTCCTGTGCTGAGGCAAGCATGGCACGAAAAGGCACATGAAATCTCTGCTCACGCGGCAGCAAGAGGCGTCTGTAATAGGTGATGAGAGTCATGCCAGTTATAAATATGGTGAGAGATGCCAGAATGGGCTCAAGCCTGATGCCCCAGGGGGTATAGTTCAGTCCAAGGCCGATGAGGGGCACGACAGCAATTGAGAGCCCAAAGGAGAGGGCAACCCTCTCAATCCCGTCCAGTTCATCGATTGCAGGGAAGAGGGCTGCAATCAGGGCATAACCTGGTATAAAGAGTACAAGTGGCAGGCCAAGGATTACCTGCAGGCCACCTGGCAGTGAATAATAACAGCATGGGACACTGAGTGCCACCCAGACAAGGATGACGATCAGGTCATTGGGTATCTGCTCAGGATCAAAGATATCATGAATCAGGTGCTCTGATGTGAGGGCCATCTTATCAGAGAATCAGTCTCTTCTCCATATAACAGCGATCAGCAGACTGAGGGCACCAAGTGCCACAAGCGGGGACAATCCTGAGCGTGTGGCCGCAGGGGTTGGTGTCTTTGTTTCTGTGGCAGGGGTTGTCTCTGTGACCATGGGTCTCTGAGTGCTGGTTGTTGTGGCCGGTGCTGCAAAGGCCATCAGGGCATAGGTGCTGCCCTCGTCAGGCGAGGTTGAGATCTCATTATTATTGATCAGTGAGTGTGCCGGAGACCACTTCCCATTCTCAGAGGAGGCAATAAAGAGAGTTGAGTCTCTGAACTCCTCTGGAATCCTGAATGAGATCTGAGAACTGCCCTCAAGATCTCCTGTCACCAGATATGCACCTGTCACAGCCTCCCAGTCGTCAGGAAATTCGCTGATAACAACTTTCAGGAGCTTTGCATCGCCTATCCTGCCTGAGAGCCTGGCGATCCCGTCTGTGGAGGTGCGTTCATCTGCCGGGGTCTGTGTGGAGCTTACAGCCGATGAATCACCACCTGATGAGAATGAATGCGGGGTTTCAGGCTTTTTTGTGGGCGATGGGCTTCCGATGATGATCTTCCTGTTCATCTCCTCATGATTATCTACATAGCAGGTGATGGTCAGGGTGCCATTTGTGATCCCCTCTGCTGCAAAGGAGATCTCTGCATCTTCAGGCCCTCTTTTTATACCTGTCATCTCCAGCTCACTGACAAGGGTGGTAGTGTCATCAGCCACCTTGCCAGAGAGACTGAGTAACTCATAGGTTCCGCTGGAGATGTTGTGCTCCTGGGTGGTTCTGAAGATACCCTGGTCATCAGACTCATCTGTCACACTGATTGTCTTGCCAGCTTTCACATTCAGGGTCGTTGTTTTTGTGCCCTTCGTATATGCGCTGATCTCCCCGTTATCAAGTGATATCGGGATTACAAGGTTATTTGTTCCAAATGAGAATTCCTCACCTTGTTTCACATCAAACTCTCCATTGATCTGCATGGAGAAGGCTGAACCATCCTCAAGGCCTGTGATCTGTACACTGACCTGGCTGCCTTCCTGGATATGGTCTGGCGATGCAGTGATCGATACTGCTGAAACTGCGGGAATCAGCATTATGAATAGGATTATAAAGATAACAGATATTGATTTCATAGGTAAAATCACCGTTTTTTACTACTGGATGTCTATTGAGAGGATCCATATTCAGTGGGCATCAGATATATATTGGATCTATGATTTGTTATGATATTTAAGTCGCAGGGTGCATATCAGGGATCTGACCTGGGTCGGGTGTTGTCATATCAGAATCGGTGACTTCCATATATATCATGGGCATGTGTATTATTTTGCAAATGTCAGGTATACTGTTAATAACTTCTCAGACTGTCCCATAAGTCCGGACCTCTGTCATCTGTAAGGATAAATGATGTACACTGAAAACAGATCGCCACATATATGTATAATATAATAATAATATTGCCAAAATACCTGCGTGCTGCTGCTGAAATAACGGGGATCGGCCCTGTATTAATCCTGATGCCAGACTAACGGATTTCTGATGCATAATGATTGTAATCAAAATCCAAAAGTATATCTTAAGAAAGATGGTATAATTCCATATGAATACCCCCCTGCTGAAAAGAGAAACTTTTATAAGTTTTTTAATACTGGCAGGTCTGATCTCTCTTATTCTTGTGCCGGCCGTCTCGGCGTCTGGTATGAGTGTGGATCTTGATAAGGCCTATCAGTACAGAGGAATGAATGTAACCTCAATTGAGGCAATCGATCTTGCAGATCCTGCTGTCTCAAAGGTGACAGTTCTTGCCACTGCTGAGGATGGCAAGGATATAAAGGCCATCAAAGTACCTGCCTTCAGGAACCTTGACCGCTCAGTTACAAAGACTGAGGCGACCTACCGTGGCAATGAGGTACATATTGATCTCCCGGCCAGAGTGGATATCTCTGGTGCACCTACAACCTACTATGTCTATACCAGACTGAATGTACCCACATTCAGAGTAAATGTCCCTGGTCAGTCAGGCAACCCCCTGCTGATGAAGTACAACAACAGCCTTGAGAATGAGGATCTAAATGCTGACAATATTTTCAGGGCTGTTGACGATGTGTATATGTACGTCAGTAATGGCATCATATATTCAGATATCTCCACAGGGGAGGTCAGTGTTTCAGGAAGTGGCATTAGTAGTAGTGACTATGATGCAGATGACCTGGGCTTTACACTTACCAACAATGAGATCCCACTTGCTGACTTCTCTGTAGATGCAGGCAAGTCCAGAGGTCTGACACTAAAATCCACAACCGGGAAATATGGTCTCGGTGTTGTGAACTATGATGCCTCATCACACACCCTCAGGCTCCTTGCAGCAGCCCCTGTTGTGATCCTGGATGGCAACAACCAGCTCACCTGGAATGGCGACAAGACAACTCCTGATATCTACTACCAGAAGACCGGCAATGGTGTCAGAGTCTCTGTCCGGAATACAGCCGGTGCTGATAAGTATGTCACCGGACTTCTCAGGAAGGACAAGACCTATGATCTCAGCATGAGGATAGACGCTGACAAACTGGCTGAGAAGGCCGGGAGCATAGATGCTTCCTGGAATGAGTTTGGAAAGAGTTCTACTCTGATTGACTTCCTGATGAGCCTGGCAGACAATGGGCAGTCTGGCATCAGTTACACGCTCAGCTGCGAGGGTAAGCCAATCTGTGTAGATGGCAGTGTGCCTGCGGATTCACCAGGGTATGGCGTCTGGTCATGTGATGGTCAGGACTTCTCTGCAGACATAATGAAAAAGCTGTCAACAGGCAATTACTATGCCTATGTAATGGCCCTGAATGGCGAGGGTGATGTTATTGCCCTTGACCAGAGAGAGGTTGAAATCAAGGCCTCAAAGCCAAGCTCTGGCAGCAGTGGCGGCGGCGGCCACTCTGGATCAACCATTTCCCCCACCGACCCTGACACCCCACAGACTGGTGTCACAAGTGGTGCCTCCCTGGACATAACGGGTGCCAGTTTCTCAGAGAATGCAGAGGGCACACAGACAATCAGTCTCAACCTCAAAGAGGCAGGCAAGGATGTTACAGTATCTGGTGACAGAATTCTGATAAAGAAACCAGGGATGTCGATTGTCATCATCACAGATGGTATTACCACTACTGATGGCGTAGTCTCAGGCAATATCCAGAGCGTCAGAATTACCTGCACTCCTCTAAACGCAGAATTTGCAGAATCCGGGAATATCCAGGCAGGATTTGAGGCAGATCTCGATTCTTTCCCCTCAGATGCATCTGTTACCACAACTCTTGATGAAACAGTCTCTGAAGATGCCAGTTCTGCATTCAGTCTCGCTGCCTCTGGTAACGGGCTTGATATTACAGGCGTGGCCTATGTCATGAGTGTCATGAAGACAGGTTTTGATCAGACAGGGCCTGCGACCATCACCATGAGTGTCTCCCAGGAATGGGTTGATGAGCATGGCGGCAATGGAGCTGTCAGGATCATCAGACAGGCTGACGACGGTTCATCAGAAGTTCTTGAAACCAAATTTGCAGGCTATGATGAGAACCACAACCTGATCTTCGAGGCCCAGTCCCCCAACGGTCTCTGTATCTTTGGTCTGGTCTCAGTTACAGCCGCAGCAGCGACACCTGAGGAGACCCTGACCACCGCACCAACATCACAGGCAGAGGATAAGCAGCCAGTGGATGAGGGCGGCCTGCCCCTTACTCTGATTGCTCTGCTGATTGTGATCATTGCAGTGGCTGGCGGTTATTATCTGATGAAGCGGGAGTAATCCTGCTTTATATTTTTTTTGTTTTTTCTGCCCTGGCCTGTGCAGGTATTTTATCTCAGTTCTGAGAGTATTCCTGAGTCCTGTATGACTTTTTTCCATGTGAATTGTCTGGCAAGCTCTGTGTTGTTTTTGCTCATCTCCTCTGCCAGCGCGGGGTTGTTTTTCAGGATGGTGATCTTTCTGGCCAGGTCCTCGGGGTTTCTGGATTTGTATGTCAGGCAGTTTCTGCCTTCTGTGAGGTATTGTTCTCTCCCAATGGTGTCTGAGACGATAATCGGCTTGCCCAGTGCCAGGTATTCTTTGGTCTTTCGTGATGAAAAAAAGTTTTTATATCTGGAATGAGTGTCATTTTTATCATAGGGAATTATGCAGACATCAGCCTGATTCAGGGTGGCATATGCCTGCTCTTGATTTATATTGCCCGTAAATATTATGTTCTGGCATGCTGAGTATCTGCTTGTGACCTCTTCAAATCTGTATCCTCTTCCGATGATCAATGCTGTTATATCACTCCTTGATTTCACGGCATCACAGATATCTTCAATATTCATAAATGACTCCCAGTTCCCGATAAATCCCACAACATAGTTATTCTGGGGGAGGTATATGACTGGTTCTCTGTTTCTGGCGTCTTCAATTTTCCGGATATCGACACCATTCTGAAGTAGCAGACATTTGTGATGATGCTCAGGTATCTGTGCCTGTGTGCCCCTGCTGACTACAAGTATTCTGTCTGCATAATGCAGGATTATTCTGTTGCAGATCTTTACAAATAAGGCTCTGAGATGCCTGTTGTTCTGGATCAGCTCCAGATCGTATCTTCCATGGAAGTCATGGAATATCTTTATATTTCGGAGTTTTAGGTATGGTATAAAGAGTATTGTATCATATCCACGGATAATTATGGATGTGATCTCTTTTTGACGGATAAATCTGATAATTGATAACGTCATCTGGATTCTGAAGAAGATTTCTTTTAATAATGGCAGTCTTCCTCCCAGTGGAATTAATGGCTGAATGAGGTGGTAGTTTTGATCCTGAGTTGATCTGATCCCTTCTTTCATTGTCAGATATGTCTCAGGGAATTCATTCTGAATTACATTTAACAGGCTGATTGTTCTGGTTGCTTGGGCACCGTTTTCCTCTGGTGAGAGGCCCATGAGTGTGATCAGAATTCTGGGTGGGGCGGAGTGATCAGACATCTTGTATAATATATATGAAGAATATATTTAATTGGATCTGTCAAGTGGCTATGTGGGAGATCTATTTCACTACCAGATTAGAATATTGCAATTATATACTGTAGACATTGTATCACAATCTCTGCTTTCTGATGTTAATCTCAACCCCTGTTGGGCTGGAAATATCCTGTGATGTCATCATTCTGATAGATCTTGTCATGGTATTCTAATCTGTCAAGCATGTCTTTTCCAAGGATCCTGTTGTCTATGATTTTCTTATAATATCCATCAAGATCTATATATGCTCTTACAGGCCTGTTCTTCATATAATTTCTCCAGACAAAAATCTTATCCTTTGCTCCGAGTATCTCCTTCTCTGACTCTGATGAAGAGTATCCTATGCCACAACAGAGTCCAATTATCGATGACCCATATCGTGAGTCACTGAAGATGTTCTCTGAATATTCTGAGAGTGTTTCAGCTCCCTTTACTTCCTGAATTGTGTATGTTGTTGATATGGTTGACTCACTGAGCCAGAGGGGACTGTCCTGATTTGAGATCGTGCATGATGTCATAAAGATGGTCAGACTGAAGATCATGATTATGGTAAATACTTTGGAAAATGCTGGTTTATGAAATCTGTTTGAGATATTTACAACTGCAAAGGCCGCCATGATGGACAGGAAGAAGTACAAATATGCGAACCATCTTGAAGGAATTATATTCCGTATTCCAAAGAGTGGAAAACCAAAGGTAATCCCTAACAGCAGGATAATGCATGTGATCATCGAAAAGCTGGATCTGTTTCTGTAATGTACTGAGAGCCAGAAGAGACATCCGATGATTGAGAGAAATATCAGTATAGTGAGGCCCATGGTGTTGGCAATTCTTTCAATTAAGGGGGGCAATTCATGTACATATTCGATAACTGCCTCAGGCCTGTTCAGAAATTCTGCATTTTCACTTGTTTGATAATTTAATTGCAAGAAGATCTGATCAAAGAAAGATCTGCTGCCTTCTTTACTATATAATGCAATAAACGAGTGTTGTAGAAATGCTATTCCATATAATATTACAATTGGAATAAGAAATATAGGCTCATCTCTGTTAAATAATAATTTATAGATGAGAGTTCCAGCCAGCAGTCCGAAAAGAGTTGTGAATAATATAAATGAGGATACTGCATGTGTCAGTATTATTGATGGAATAAGTATGATTAGCAGTATGCTCCATCTGTGTTTTTCTTTATGGAAATCTGTTCCAAACAGAACAAATAATATGAAATAGAACAGGCAAAGTCCAAAACTTGTTGTCTGTGGCTGAATGCCCCAGAGTATGTGGAAGTCGGTGATATTTACTATTAATATAGCAAGCAGGCCTACTTTTTCACCGTAGTATCTCCGTGCTACAAGATATACACAGACCGATGAGATTACAAGGGGAATTATAACAGCAAAGTTGGATGCATCCTTTATTGGGCTGTCTGTTATTATCTGGTTGATTGCAACTTGGATGTGCATGATCGGGAAAAATGATTCCTTGCCGGCTAGGACCTCTATGTTGCCTGTCTGGGAAAGTAAGTCATTCCATTTAAGATGCCCCCAGTAATCGACACCTGATCCCTCAAACTGGTAAAATACTGAATATCGTAAATTAAGTGAGACCATCAGGATTTTAGCGATCTGAAGGTATGAATCCCATTTTGTCCTCACATTTTGGATCGATACTGCAACTAGGCCTGCACACAGGGAGATGAGTACAAAATAAAACAGGGGACGGCCTTCAGATGTGTGGAGCAGCAGTAGACTTAGAGAGAAGAGAATGAAAAATGCTGCCTCAGATAGTGTTTTGAGGATTTTTGAATCCTTATATGGTGATGTACTCTCTTTTTTTGTCCTGATGATAAGATATCCCAGTGATGCAAGTGACAGCGCCGTGCCAAGGGTGAGCAGGTGTATTGTTGAACAGGTTAGATAAAGGGATGCTATCACTATCCCGAGCATCAATCCCAGTATGCTGGTTATTGTGTCCAGATTGTCATACAGGGGTGTGAGGAATTGTTTCATTGATTTTGCAACCTTTTGATCTCTGAATTGTTTGCCTGTGTATCATATTGTTTGTCATGCAATATATCCAGATTCTGATATACTTTGATAATATTTTTTGTGATATTTTCCCATCTGAATTGCTCTGCATACTCAAGGATCAGCTCTCTATCCCAGTCATGATCCAATGCTATCAGAATCTTATCTGCCAGGTCCTTGGTATTTGCGGGCTCGACAAGCAAACCATATTGTTCAGATGATATAACTTCAGGCACCCCCCCAACTGATGTACCTATGAATGGCTTTCCACAACCAAGGGCCTCGAACATGACAGTTGGGTTTCCCTCATTCAGACTTGGGAGTACAAACTGATCACAGGCATTCATCCAGAGTGGGATCTTGTTGTGTGGTTTACCGCCTGTAAGAATAATATAATCATCCAACCCAAGGGAGTGGATCTGGTGCTTGAGGGCGGAATAAAGCTTCCCATAACCGACAATTACACAGATAATATCTTTTCTTTCCAAAATGATCCTGTGGGCTGCCTCAACAAGATCTGTGTGATTCTTAACAGATTCCAGATTCCCTACTGTTAGAATGATCTTCTTATCCTGTGGGAGATTGAGTTCCTTTCTGCAGTCCCTGGAGTTCTGGGGATAGAAGAGATCATTCCTAAAGCCATTGGGGATGACTGTGACGGGTGTGGAAATATTCAACATTTTGATAAATGCTAGATTTATCCGGCTCACAGTGATTATATGATCTGCGGTATTCAGCACATATTCAATCTTATTTTTCCATTCATCGTCTTTAAAGGGAAGAGAGTAGATGTCATAACCATGTGCTGTGACCACAAATGGAACATTGTATTTTTCCTTTAGCCGGGCACCAGCATAGCCAGCAGACCAAGTAAAATGGGAGTGGATGAGATCGAATTTCATGTGATTTTTTTGGATTAGTTTTTCTACAGCTCTGTAATGAAGTTCTCCAAGTTTTTTATATTGAGAGTCGAGTGGAGCATATATGATTGGTGTTGGAAATACAGAAATATTCTCTGGTAATGAATTTAAATCAATTTTGGATTTCTGTTTATATCGATCAAGTCGATGTACTGGAAAGTAATTTGCAATTTCAGCAATGGGATTTGTTCTTACCAATACATTTACATTATTCAAATATTTTGAAGATTCTTCGATTGGATCCTTTTGAAAACTGTTATATGAATGACAAATATACAGTATATTTTGATCATTATGCATGAGATCACCCCTTTTCAGACCAATCAAAGGGTCTAAACTGATCCTGAATATTGGGATCATCTTTCATCATACTGAAGCTTTCAGGGTAGTGCTCAACAAACCATACCATAAATGCCGTGACATCGATCTTGTCTTCCAACAAAGTTTGTCTTCTCTTTGCCCATTCTGTTTTGAGATCTGGCTGCTGTAAAAGTTCAACTGCTTTTGAGCAGGCAGAATCTTCATCTTTGTAACTGTAAATGAGATGATAAGTATTTTCAAGTTCTATAAAATTACCCATGGTTCCAGCAAGAGACGAGACATAAATTGATGGAGTACCAAGCACTGCAGCCTCTGATGCTGTTGTTCCTCCTTCACCAATGTACAGCATTGCATAATAGAGAAGGTCATGCAGTTTTTCAGGTGATATGGTCATCCTGTATTTTTCCAAATCTGCTGGAAGTTTTACCTCAGATGTGATAATCACCTGGCCATACTGTTCCAGTTTCTTTACCAGTGATATTTTGTCCCTGATTCCATGCTGGCCAATATCATGGCTCGCCTCCCAGGAGACGAAGCGGACGATTATGAAGGGGTCGCCCTCGGTGAGGCTGATTTCTGTGAGGACATCCAGGTTAGGGGTGAAGTGGTTGGGGTGGAGGTAGGCGAGTTCGTGGTAGCCGTTGTATAATATCTGTTTTGAACCAATTCCTTTTCTAAAACAAGATGGTGTCAATACTGCATTAGTGAAAGGTAATGCCCCATATATTGAGGCTTTTGCATGCTCTGTATCTGCAAAACAGATATATGGAATGCTCATCAACCGTGATGCAAGTGCAAGAGAAGGATCCATTGTTGATATAGATAAATCGGGTTTGAATTTACTTAATATCCTCCTGAATCTGATTATCCTCTGAATTTGCTCCATCAGAAGGTTAATCTGAGAAGGTTTAGTTTCACTGATTACTGCGTATGGAAAACCAAATTTATTTAAGAGATCAATAGTAGCCTCTTTTTTCCTTGCGCAAATAATGACATTATGATTTTGATCATGTAATTTCCAGATCATCTCTTTAAATAAGTGTACGTGAGCAGGATGGGCAACACTAAATAGAATTTTCATTCGATCTTCAACTCCCTAGTTGGAAGACTTCTGATAGCCCTTGCAGGAACACCTGCGACCACAGTATATGGAGAGATGTTCTTCGTAACAACCGCTCCGGCCCCTATAACTGAAAATTCCCCAACTATTACATTAGGCAAAACAATCACACCTGCACCAATCCATGTATCATGAAGTATTGAGGTCTTTCCAAAAACTTCAATAAAATGATATGTTTTTTTAAGATCCCGTAATTTGGAATTATTCGGGTGAGAAGTCAGCACTATAGTGACATTTGGCGCTAAAGCAACCCTATCTCCGATTGTCAGATTAGATTCATAACCAATATCGCACGCTAAGGTAAATCCTTCATTGATTGTGACTTGATCACCAATATTTACACCTGCTTTTCTTAGGAAATAAATTCTCAGATTATTTGTAATAAAATATGATTTACTAAGAGATCTGTAGATTTTCTTTATAATTTTATTTATATTGATGATTGATTTTATCAACATGTGCCCCCTGAGACATTTAGAGAAATAATTTCCTATAAATCTTAAATCCAATCTCTGAAATCTTAACTTTTTCTTCGGAATATTTGCAAACATTTTTGCCGAAATTTACTAATTCGCCTCCAAAACGTCTCTTAAACTCGCGGGGCCCATAGGGTTTATTGGGCTCTCCTGCACCACCAAAATCAAAAACTGCATACTTGTTTTCTATACCCCATTTAAGAATATGCCATACAAGGCATTCATTTGGGTGAAATGATGAAACATCAACAGCTGCTCCTGCATACCAGTCATATATTGTGTCTTTGTACAGGAGGACAGCTCTTGCCCCAATATAATCATCTTCATGTCGCGCGAAGAAAAATTTTGCCAGTCCTTTTGGAACAAGGTGTTGAAATGCAGATTCAAATAATGAAATATCTGCAAGAGGGATTTTTACGCTATTGTAAGTTTGATTCAGCAAATTATAGAATGCTGGAATTTCATCAGAATTTACAACCTCTTCAACAACTACCCCAGCCTTTTCTGACCTATTGATATTTTTCCGTCTTGACTTGTGGATCTGGTGCCACAGGTCATCCTCAGATTGATTAAGAGTAATTATATAATTTAAATGATCAATGTAAGCATAATTATCAATATCATTCAACATTTCTTGTATATTATGCATGTTTCTGATTTCAGTATATAGGGATGAATGACTCACACGCGAATCATACTTATTCACCAATTTTTGAATGATATCCTTTTTTGAAGTAGAAACGACCAGGGGGCCACCCTGTACTATTGAACGTGCAGAGAAATTTCCCAATAACCCATCCATCTCACGAATGACAACACCTATCATGACACCCAAGATCTCTTGAGATTTTTGATCAATTACAGCAACCTTTATGGGAGAATATTTTCTGGTTTTGTGATAAACATTATATAATGACGTAGTTTGGAATATATTTCCCAGAGGATGAGAATAAACAAAATCATCCCATTCTGAATCTGTAATGCCAAGATAAAGGTCTTCAATGCTCATTATTGTACCATCGCCAGAACTATTTTTCCAAAGTTAGTCACAACATCCCAGGAGTAACTCACAGCCCACTCGCCCTCACTCAGAGCCCACCGCTCCGGGTGCACAGTCAGGTAAATGCATTCCTTTCCCAAAGATCCAATCCACCCTACAAGGTCATCGGTGGTCTCCACAGGGACTGCTTCAGCACCTGGCATCATATCTCTTATGGAATTCTTCCCACTCCAGTTACGGCCGGTGTCAGTGAGATACAGTAAATTCTTCCCGGCCATCGAAAGATAAGCCTCACCCTTAAGCCCGCAATCCCTGAAATCATAGGAATTCCAGAGATCACGGTTATCATATCTGGAGAGGGGGCTGCCGTGCATGCAAATTGTTGAGATCTCACAAACTTCCCTGAATGCACTAAGCTCTTTTTCAAACATCTGGATAGCTTTTCCATGATCGCCCTTTGCTTTGCTCAGCACCTCATAGTGATAACCCACCTCATGACCCATGCTGTGGATCTTTCTGATAATCTCTGGCCTGAAGGTGTATGGATACCTGAAGTAGTATGTGGCAGAAATACCCAACCCCTGTTCAAGTTCGGCCATCTTCAGAGCATTACTAGGTTTCCTGTCGATGTCATGTCTGAGGATAACTACCCTCGGACTCTCTGCCCCCTCAAGGAACTCTCCTACTGTCAATGGTGTGTACCCAAACTCAAGGAGTGTCCCGCATAGTTCTCTGTATTTATCCATCGTAAAATCCAGCAAATTACCCCCCCCTCCTCCCGGACTCCAGATCAAACATCATCGCAAAGAAGACTGACTGCACCCCTATTATGAAGATCAGGAGCGAGAGGCAGCCATGGACAAAGAAGACAGGGTAGCCCATCACCAGCTTTTCCCAGAGGGTGACAAGGCCCCCCGCGGCCCCCAGCAGCAGAAGGATCATCCCGCCGATGTAGAAGAGGATCAGGGGGTGGAAGCTCATGACCACGTACTTCATCTTCAGCCTCCAGAAGAAGTTGTGGAGCAGGAGTCCTGAGAGGCGCGGGATGTAGGTACTGTACCTGATCCCTGACTTTTCGTCGCCATATCTGGCCGGGATCTCGACGTCCTGTACCCGTCTGCCATGGATATTCAGCCAGACAAGTATGTTGTTGCAGTAGCCATAGCCTGTGTAGATCGAGTCCAGGTCATTCTGCTCAAGTACATTCTTTGAGATCGCAGTGTAGCCATTCTGGGGGTCCACAAGATCCCAGTAGCCTGAGGCGATCTTGGTAAGCAGGGTCAGGAGCATGTTTCCAAAAGATCGCCACCTGCTCATGCCTTTCATCAGTTCGGCACTCATCAGACGGTTGCCCTTGGTGTAGTCGGCCCTGTTCTCCACGATGGGATCCAGGAGATCTGGCAGATATTCTGGATCCATCTGGTTGTCACCAGCCATAACAGCGGTTATATCCATACCGTCACCAAGTGACCACCTGTAGCCGTTGATGATAGCGGCCCCCACGCCCTGATTCTGATCATGCTTTATGAAGATAATCCTCTGGTCAGCTCTGGCATGCTCCTCTATGATCTCTGCGGTCCTGTCCTTTGAGCCGTCATCGACTGCATAGATTTTGTCAACATACTCAGGAACAGAGAGCAGGGTCTTCCCTATAAGGAGTTCCTCATTATAGGCAGGCACCACCACTGAGATTGATTTATCCCTGTACATCCTTCTTATTCCTGATATTCTCTTTTGTAGGTGCCACTGTTCCATTATGGCGATATTTGGTTATCTGTACGAATCTTTTTCAGAATATATCATGTAAAATATATAATATGATCTATTTTTAGAGGATCGCAATAAATGATGGTGTATCTTATTTTTATAGGGATATGGGATGAGGCCATCAGGAAATCACAGATGCCTGGAAAAAAGGAGGGGGTCTATATTACAGATTCCTGAGAAAAATCATCAATTTCTGTGATAGTGTTTCTCAAAGATCTCAGAGAGTTCGCCGGTCAGTCTCCTGAAATTGTATTTATTTCTGAAGGCGAGTGTCTTTTCACTGGTATTTGCTGCGCACTTCCCTGATCTGTATATTGCATAGGCATCCAGAATTGGATCTGTGATCTCATCTATATCTCCTGAAGGGATGACATACGAATTCTCAGAGTATTTCTCCAGCATCTTTTTGGCATTCCCGTCCGGAATCACAGCAAGGATAGGCACCCCTGAAGCAAGATATGGGAATAATTCCCCTGTCAGAACCGTGCCCTGTGAGACGTTGTCTGACATGCCTATCGTAAGAAAGAGGAGGTGCGATCTGTAGAGCAGTCTGTCTGCCTCATTCTTTGAGAGCATCCCGATGTAACTGAATATGGGGGTTATGTGATATTGCTCAGCCAGCCTGTGAACAAATGGTGCATCCCGGCCTGCCCATATGAACCAGAGGTCAGCTTCAGGGATCAGGCCCCTCTCCAGTATCTTCTCAAGCGCCGCAAAAAGGGGTTCTGGCGTTTGCACACCATAGAAGAATCCTGTATAGGTGATCGTGAATTTATCAGAGTGTGTGACTTCTGTAGGTATGTCTTCCAGGTCAAATCCATTTGGGATGGCGGTTATTTTATTACTGGCATCTGGGTATCATCTCATTATATGTATTCTGTGGCGGCCCTGTGACAGAGGTCTGGTCAATATAACTCTCTTTGATCATTCTCGGTTCAGCCTGCTTTTATTTATGAGTTCAAGATGAATCCCCATCAACTCCTTAATCAGTGCCCTCCGGTCATACCTCTGAATCATATCCAGACGCCCTACTCTCCCCATCTCCTCTTTTTCTAACGGATGCCCTGTTATCCACCTCACTGCATCAGAAAGGGCAGTGATGTCGTGAGATGGGATGAGGAGGCCAGTCTCCATGTGCCTTACAACCTCAGGACTGCCGCCCACATTACTTGCGATAACCGGCACACCACATGCCAGACTCTCTGCCAGTACAAGACCAAGACCCTCTGAATAACTCGGCAGTATAAGGCAGTCTGCAGCGTTCATCAGCAGGGGCACCCTTGAGGGATCGACTGGCCCTGTGAAGATACAGTTTGGAGGGTGGGGTGGGATCTTTCCAGGCCCTGCAAGGACAAAGGTAATCTCAGGATTGATCTTTGCAGTCTCCAGGATCTCATGGATTCCTTTGAATGGGTGAAGGCGCCCGACAAACAGAAACACAGAAGAATCTGCAGGAAGTTTAAATGAGAACCGACAATCCTTTCTGTTTAGGGGATGGAATCCCTGAGTGTCTATGCCATTTGCAATGGCTGAAATTCTTTCAGGATCAGCTCCAATTGAGATCAGGTTATTTTTCAGGGCTTCGCTACAGGTAATGACATAGTCAGCCCGTCTGAGCATATACTGTATCATCGCCATGTACACTCTGT
>Ga0265294_10005119_pt1 | contig 16074 bp, 14 predicted proteins | sample MunlanPumphouse3_FD_192504 | JGI IMG/M metagenome (GOLD analysis project Ga0265294, IMG submission 192504) | Groundwater microbial communities from a municipal landfill in Southern Ontario, Canada - Pumphouse #3 | ecosystem: Environmental > Aquatic > Deep subsurface > Groundwater | place...
TAGTACTGACCCTTGCCTGTGGCAAATTCCGCTTTAACGACCTCAACATTGGCGAGCTTGCGGGCCTGCCACGTTTACTCGACATGGGGCAATGCAATGATGCCTATTCAGCCATCCATGTAGCTGCTGCACTGGCAAAGGCATTTGATTGCAGTGTCAACGACTTACCGCTTTCCATGGTGATCTCATGGTACGAACAAAAAGCAGTTTGTATTTTGCTTACGCTTCTGTCTCTTGGAATCAAGAACATCTACCTTGGGCCTTCATTGCCTGCTTTCATATCTTCCGCTGTGCTTAATGTCCTGGTGGAAAAGTTCGACCTTAAACCAATTTCAACTCCCGAAGCTGATATGAAGGCTATGTTAGGGTAAACACCATAAGGCAGACTTATATAAGGCAGGCTTGAGAGTAAGCCTGCCTTATATATCAATAAAGGATTCTAATAATAAATGCATGGGCAATCAACAGGAAGTATCAAGGAAGCGCTTGAAAACAGAAGGAAAAATGGTGGAGATAGGGGGATTCGAACCCCCGACCTCGGCGATGCGAACGCCGCGCTCTCCCAATTGAGCTATATCCCCACTGAGGAATTATTATAGCATACGGCTACACCGGTTAAAATCAGCTTTACTCGTTCCGCTGATTTTCGGGGACTGCTTTCCTTGTTTGCCTTGCTCGATTATTGCTGGCGTCAAGTCATGTTTCCGTATGTACGGGCACAATCCGTGTGAGATTCTTCGCTTACGCTCTGAATGACATATCAAGAGGTGATTACCCAATACGGTTAAAATCCTGCTCGGCCAGCTTGAAACCGATAAATCGGGCAATCTGGGATAATTATAATCCTGCCGGAAGCCTTTCTTGTAAGCTAAAAACAATGTTGTTATACTTAACAGGTTAAAATGAACCCAGAATTTGAAACCGTAATTGGCCTTGAAGTACACGCCCAGCTTACCACACGCAGCAAAATGTTTTGCCGGTGCGGCTCTGATTATGCCAGCGCTGAACCCAACACTCGTACCTGCCCGGTTTGCCTTGGTATGCCCGGAGTCCTGCCGACAATTAACCGGCAGGCAGTTGAAAATACCATCCTCACCGCCCTCGCTCTTAACTGCCAGGTCCCGGAGCGCGCCAAGTTCGACCGCAAAAATTACCCTTACCCGGACCTTGTAAAAGGTTATCAGATAAGTCAGTACGATGAGCCATTCGGGTTGGGTGGCTGGATAGAAGTTGAAACCGATGGGAATTCCCGCCGTTTGGGTATTACCCGTGTACACCTTGAAGAAGATGTCTGCAAACTCCTCCACCGCGGCACCGGCAGCAATGGATACAGCCTGGTTGATGCCAATCGAAGCGGAGTTCCTCTTATGGAAATAGTAAGCGAGCCGGATATGCGCTCTCCCGCCGAAGCCCGTAACTATCTGATAAAACTCAGAAGCATTTTGCGTTATCTGGGAGTATCGCTGGCCAACATGGAAGAAGGCAGTTTCCGCTGTGATGCCAATATTTCCATCCGGCCGAAGGGTTCGGAAGAGCTGCTTGCCAAGGTTGAAGTAAAAAACATGAACAGCCTGAAAGCCGTATACCGCGCGCTTGAATTCGAGGCTGAACGTCAGAGAAAGGCATTCATCAACGGTGAAAAAATAAACCAGGAGACTCGCGGCTGGGTAGAAGAAACCGGGAAAACCGTCAGCCAGCGCAGCAAGGAATATGCACATGATTACCGGTATTTTCCAGAGCCCGATTTGCCTCCTCTTGAAGTCAGCCGGGAATGGGTAGAAAATATCCGGTGCCGGATGCCGGAGCTTCCCGATCAGCGGTGCCAGCGTTTTATAAAAGATTATTCATTATCTGATTACGACGCCGGAATACTCACTGCAAGTAAAGAAGCGGCAGATTATTTTGAAACCGTACTCAGTGAGTCCGGGCGCTCCCCCAAAGAAGTCGCCAACTGGATAGCCGGGCCGGTTTCCGGGATTATAAATGCTCAGGGCATTGATTTTGAAGACTTTGGCAAAAAGGTTTCACCGGAAGAAATGACCGGGTTACTTAAGCTTGAAGGCAGTGGTTCAATCAATATGGCAACAGCCAAAACAGTACTGGAAGAAATGTTTAACACCGGAAAGAGCGCGGCAACCCTGGTTAATGAAAAGGGATTGACCCAGATCAGCGGTTCTGAGGAACTGGACCAATTTGCCGTTCAAGTTATTGAAGCCAATCCATCCGCAGTAGCAGATTTCAAGGCCGGCAAAGAACAGGCTCTCAAGTTTTTAATCGGGCAGATGATGCGGCTGACCAGAGGAAGAGCCAACCCGGAAATTGCTGCGGATATTTTAAAACGCAAGCTGGAGGAATATTAAAATATGCAAACTTACTTGTTGGTGGCCCAGATAATTATTTCAGTTGCGCTGATTGCGGTTCTGCTCCTGCAGGTACGCGGAGGTGGCCTGGGAGGGATATTTGGGCAGGCAGATACCGTTTACCGCACACGCCGCGGCATAGAGAAAACCCTTTTTAATCTGACTATCATACTAACGGTGTTATTTATCGGCGTTGCACTTCTGATTCTTGCCGTTGCCTAGATAAAGCCTTTCGCTGGCTTCTGCGCCACATATCAGAATTAAACGGGCTCCGTGGATATCCACGGAGCCCTGTTGTTACTTATTCAACTGTAACTTACTGCTTCGCTCCCTACCTCTCCAACCTGACAACAGCCAGAAGACCTCCTTTACCAAACGGAGGATAATCTACTCGAGAGGCTTGGGGGCCTTCTCCCGCTCCTCACTGGTGATGCTAACCGACCTTGCCCTTCACCAGCAAGGAGCAGCAACGAGGAAATTTTCTCCGGCATAAAACGGCTATAATCTCCATCACGCCACCTCCTTTCCGGTATTGGAGGGTTACTCTTCGTCCCCCTCCAATATTCATTATAATGTATGCAGAGAAAATGTCAATAGTATATAAATTAATCAAATAAAATAAAAAGAATTTTAATCCAGGAGCAATTTCTCTTGCCGGATTGGCAATATCCAACCTTTTGGGTATAGAATATGGGTAATTTCACCCTGAAAATGGGTAGTATCACACAAGGGTAAAACTGATGCCTCTAGTAATTCAAAAATACGGCGGTTCCTCCGTAGCTGACGGAGAAAAAATCATGAATGTTGCCCGCAGAATTGCAAGAACTGCAGAAAGCGGCAACCAGGTAGTTGCTGTAGTATCCGCAATGGGGGATACCACCGACGACCTGCTTAAAATCGCCTATGACGTGTGCGATAACCCCGGCAGCCGTGAACTGGACGTGCTTCTCTCTACCGGCGAAATTGTCTCTTCTACGCTGCTGGCCATGGCGCTTAAATCACTCGGCGCAAAATCTATCAGCCTGACCGGAGCCCAGGCAGGTATCCGAACTGACAATTCCTACTCCAGGGCACGCATAACCAATATCGATCCCCGGCGCATTATCAAGGAGCTTGACAAGGGCAATATCGTCATCGTAGCCGGGTTTCAGGGAATTAACGATGAAATGGATACCACCACTCTCGGCCGTGGCGGTTCTGATACAACTGCGGTCGCTCTGGCAGCAAGCCTTAATGCAGACAAGTGTGAAATATATACCGACGTTACCGGGGTATACACGGCAGACCCGCGTATCGTCAGCCAGGCCAAAAAGCTTGATGAAATCGGGTATGAAGAAATGCTTGAAATGAGCACCTACGGAGCCAATGTTATGCACCCCAGAGCGGTGGAGCTTGGCCAAATATACAATATACCTATCCTGGTTGCTTCCAGCTTTCTGGAAAGCCCAGGAACATTAATCCATGGAGGCATACCAGTGGAAGGACGAAACAGAGTAACCGGAATAGCACAGGATTTGAACGTAGCCAAGATTACAATCGTCGGCGTGCCGGACAGGCCGGGTATAGCGGGAACGATTTTTGAAAGGCTTGCCGCTGCCGGAATCAGCGTAGATACGATAGTTCAGAATGCAAGTATTGAAAACATTACTGATTTGACCTTTACCATAGCTAAAAGCGATCTTGCCCCCGCCATGGAAATCGTCAAACCCATAGCTGCTGAAATTGGTGCGCGGGACTGCGTATTTGATTCCTCAGTTGGCAAAGTCAGCATTATAGGCACCGGCATCCAGACCAGCCCGGGATATGCTGCCAGGATGTTTGCAACTCTCAGCCGGGAAAGCATCAATATTATGCTGATCTCTACCTCGGAAATCCGTATTACCTGCATCATAAAGGAAGACCGGGTCAAGGACGCCGTGAGGGCCCTGCACCAGGCTTTCGAGCTGGAACAGGCATAAAAAATATGGCGGCCTTTCCCGGCCGCCATATTTACTTTCCCAATTCAAAATTATCTATACATTAACTACTTCTTTGACCCCGGGTACTTCCTGTTTGAGCAGGCGCTCAATACCATTTTTCAGAGTCATTGAAGACATCGGGCAACCGGCGCAGGCACCTTTCAAGCTAACCTTGACGATGCCATCTTCGGTAACATCAACCAGTTCGACATTACCCCCATCTGCCTGCAGGCTGGGGCGGATTTTATCCAGAACCGCTGCCACTGCTTCTCGCATTAATATCTCCTTTTTAAATTTCTTTACCAACTATTCCCCGGATTCAGTTTGCTTGTTCTCCTGATTCCCATGACACTCCAAAACCTGCTCGGGGGAGCATTCTCCGGGTTTACCTTTCAGCCTTTCCGGGTGCTCACATCCACATTCCTGACACATTGTTGCTCTCCTTGTGTTAAAATGGTAGTTTGATAAGATGATAGATTGAGATTATCATACAGCTCATTAAAACGTCAATTTCGGACTGGAATATTTTTTCTTAAAAACACCTTGCAAAAGTATATGTTTTTCGTTTACTATTTGAAGCTTGTGTTTGGTCTCATTCCAGACACCGATTAAAAAGATTTATAAACAGAAGAGAGGATAAATGGTACAAGAAACGGAAAAACCGGTTTTTGTTCTTCCATCAACCAGCCGGAAGGCTATAAACCTGGCCATGGAAGGCCGGTGGCAGGAAGCTGTGGCTGCCAACCTGTCAATCATTGAGGGTTCACCCTGTGATGTAGACGCTCACAACCGTCTTGGCCGTGCATACATGGAACTGGGCGAATATGCCCCGGCAAGAGATGCATACAGCCGTGCTTATGAGCTTGATCCGTATAATTCAATTGCTGAAAAAAACCTCCGGCGGCTTTCACAATTGGGCGAAGGGGTCAGCCATAAGGCACCACCCCTTACCAGACTGGATCCGGAACACTTTATAGAAGAACCCGGTAAAGCCGGGGTAGTAAGCCTCCAAAGGGAAGCACCGCAAGAAACCTGGGCAAGTATTGTTGTCGGAGAAAAGGTAAACCTGGCTATCGAAGGCGCCCACCTCAAGGTCGAAACTGAACAGGGAGAATACCTGGGAATAATAGATTCACGCCAGAGCCAGCGGCTTATAAAACTGATGAGAGGCGGCAACCATTACAGTTCCAAGGTGGTGAGCGCAACGGGCTCAAAAGCCATTATAATAAGGGAAGTATTCCAGCATCCGTCACAGCATGGGATAATTTCATTCCCTTCCCGCAATCTTGACCGGGTCGAACGCTATACCGGAGACCAGCTCGCAGGAGCGAAAGTCAGCATAAGCACCGATTCCGGTGATGACAGCTACTACGCAGAAAGCGACGAGGAAGATGAATGGACAGACAGCAGTGATGATAATTATGACGACCAGGAAGAAACTAATTAGGAGACCTTGATATGGATTTAACCACAGGAAACATCAACGACATCAAAATTGAAGACGAAATGCGCTCCAGCTATCTGGACTATGCCATGAGCGTGATCATCGCCCGGGCATTGCCCGACGTGAGAGACGGGCTTAAACCGGTCCAGAGGCGTATCCTTTTTGCCATGCGGGAGCTTGGTATAACCCATAGCGGCTCCCATAAAAAGAGCGCCAGGGTCGTTGGAGAAGTACTGGGTAAATACCATCCGCACGGAGATTCTTCAGTATATGATGCAATGGTTCGCATGGCCCAGGATTTTTCCATGCGCCATACCCTGATCGATGGACAGGGCAACTTCGGAAGTGTAGATAACGATCCCCCGGCAGCTATGCGTTACACCGAGGTAAGGCTGTCTGCTATCGCAGAACATATGCTGATGGACCTTGATAAAGAAACCGTCAACTTCATGCCCAACTTCGACGACAGCCTGAAGGAGCCGGTAGTGCTGCCAAGCAGGCTGCCAAACCTTCTGGTTAACGGATCTGCCGGCATTGCTGTTGGCATGGCGACAAATATCCCGCCCCACAACCTGGGAGAGATTTGCAGTGCTATCAACTATCTGATCGATAACCCCGAAGCCTCAGTCAGTGATTTGATGCAGATAGTTAAAGGCCCGGATTTCCCCACCGGAGCGATAATTCAAGGCGTTGAGGGAATACGAAGCGCCTATGCTACCGGACACGGGCGCGTGGTGGTTAAGGCCCGGGCATTTATTGATGAAACACCAAACGGGCGTTACCAGATTATTGTAAATGAACTGCCGTACCAGGTTAACAAGGCTGCGTTGATTGAACGGATTGCCAGCTTGATTAAAGAGAAGAAAATTACCGGCATCAGCGATCTGAGAGATGAGTCAGACCGGCAGGGAATGCGAATTGTAATTGAATTGAAAAGGGAAGGCCAGCCACAACAGGTACTCAACAACCTGTTCAAGCACACCCCGATGCAATCGGCTTTCTTCGTCAATATGCTGGCCCTGGTCGATGGGCAGCCTCGAGTACTCAGCCTGAAAGAAGCCCTGCAGCATTTTATCAGCTTCCGCCAGGAAGTAATAACCAGAAGGACTGAATACGAGCTCAGGGGCGCCAGGGACCGCGCGCATATTCTTGAAGGTTTAAAAATTGCGCTTGATTTCATAGAAGAAGTGATTGCCACCATTCGCGCTGCCAAATCAGCTGAGGAAGCACGGGGCGAGCTGATGGTAAAATTCGAACTGAGCCAGATACAGGCACAAGCCATCCTGGATATGCAGCTCAGGAGGCTCGCCAATCTTGAAAGGCAAAAAATCCTTGATGAATACACTGAGGTGCTCAAGCTCATAAGCCACCTCGAAGATTTGCTTGCAAGCCCCGGTAAAATACTTGGCGTAGTTAAAAAAGAAATCGGGGAACTCAAATCCAAAGAAGCCAATCCGCGCAAAAGTGAAATCAACGAACAGGAAGCTCTGGCATTCAGCGAAGAGGATTTGATACCTCACCAGGCTATGGTGGTGACACTCAGCGACCGCGGTTTTATTAAAAGAGTTCCGGCAGAAAGCTTCACTCCCCAGCACCGAGGGGGCAAAGGGATTATCGGAATGGTTACCCGCGAAGCTGATACCGTCCGCTTCCTGCTGTATGCCGATACTCATGACAACCTGCTCTTTTTTACCGACCGGGGGAGGGTTTTCAGCATCAGGTGCCATGAGGTTCCCCTGGATGTTTCACGGGTCAGTAAAGGCCTGTCAATTATCAACCTTATTCCCCTTCAGGATGGTGAACGAGTCACCGCTTTGGTAGACGTAAAGGAATTCAGCGAAGACTGGTTCATGATTCTGGCAACTCAAAAGGGAGAGATAAAGAAAGTCGATATCAACAGCTTCAGTTCGGTCCGCTCGAGCGGGCTGCTGGCAATGGACCTCGATAAGGACGATTGCCTGGTTAGCGTAAGAATGGGGACAAATGAAAACGATGTCGTCCTGGTAACCAGAAACGGGCAGTCTATCCGCTTCCCGGTCAAGGATATTCGTACCAGTCTCAGAGCCAGCGGCGGAGTAAAAGCCATCAAACTCCTGGACGGCGATCAGACGGTTGCCATGGATATGGTAAATCCCGAAGCTTACCTTCTGGTGGTTACCGAACGCGGTTTCGGTAAGATTACGCCTCTTTCCAGGTACCCCGTACAAAAACGAGCCGGCAGTGGAGTTAAAACCTTCAGTCTTACCAGTAAAACCGGGCAGGTTACCGCCGCAGCGCAGGTCACAGAAACCCGCCAGGTAATGCTGATTTCAGCTCATGGTGTGGTAACCCGCACGCCGGTCAGAGAAGAAGATCCACGCAAGGGAATCACTGTTCAGGGTCGCTCTACACAGGGTGTTAAACTGATGGACATTAAACCCGAGGATGCCCTGGTCGCCATTACCGTTTTCGACTAGAATCAAAGCTGAGCAATAGAAATTGCGCCAGTGGGGCAAGTGCGTTCGCATCCACCGAGACGATCGCACTTGTTTTCATCCGTTACCCGGCATATATCGGAAGCGTCGATAAAAAGGATTTTTGCCGGGCACATACTGACGCACGCGCCACAGCCGGTGCACAGATCTGAGTTTATGTTAACTATATGATTCAAGCTGTTTCTGCTCCTTTAAATGGCCGGTGGCAATTACTGACACGTTTTTCAATGCCGCAGAGATTGCAGGCATTTATACGGCAATCCGGGGTAATATCCCCACGCATCGCACGGTGATACTCTTCCACCAGGAATTTGAGGCTTACTCCACTGGAAATATGCTCCCAGGGCAGTGGTTCCCCGATTCCTTTTTGCCGGTTGGCGTATTCAGCCGGGTCCAACCCGGCTTCTTCGAATGCTTCTCTCCACCGATTATAATCGAATAATTCATCCCAACCATCAAACCTTGCGCCCAACTGCCAGGCTCGGTAAATAACCCTTCCCAAACGCCGATCACCCCTAGACATTACCGCCTCCAGCAGGCTGGTTTGCGGATCGTGCCAGCTAATACTGATTTTTCTGCGTCCAATATTATCCCTGACCAGATTTACCCGCTTTAATATTTCCTCACTGTTAATCTGCCCAAACCACTGAAATGGAGTATGCGCCTTGGGCACAAAGGTCGATAAGCTCAATCTCAATTTGGGGCGCCGCCCGGGCGAACGATAACCAAGGTCAAAAATTCTGGAAGCAAGCCTGGCTATCTCAACAACATCTTCTTCAGTCTCGGTTGGGAGCCCCAGCATAAAATACAGCTTCAGGGATGTCCACCCTCTTTCAAAAGCCGTGGCTGCTGTCTGCAAGATATCTTCCTCCGGAATAACCTTGTTGATTACCCTCTGCAAACGGCTCGTTGCGGCTTCCGGCGCCAGCGTAATTCCACTGCGCCGTCTTTGAGAAAGCGCCTCCACCAGCTCAAGAGTTTTTTCATCTATCCTTAAACTTGGCAGGGAAAATGTGATACCCCGGCTTTGCTCCGTCCGGCTCAGCCGGTTGATAAGCCCGGTAATATCCGGGTAATCGCCAGAGCTCAAAGAGAGCAGAGTGATCTCATCATAACCGCAGGAACTGATGAGTTTTTGCACGGCTGAGCATATTTCTTCCTGGCTACGGTGGCGCAGTGGGCGGTAATAAATCCCCGCATTACAAAAACGGCACCCGCGGGTACATCCGCGGCTGATTTCAACCGAACCCTTATCCTGTGCTGTCTCTATTAACGGCACAATCGGTTTTTCCGGAAAAAGCGGAAGCTCGCGGCATATTATTCGCTCAACCGGCATTGCCGCACTCTCTAACTTTTTCTCAATGCTTTTGAATCTGCCATTTATATCATATTCAACATCATAAAACGACGGCACATAAACACCACCGAGATGTGAAAGCTCCTCAAGCATTCCCCGCCGGCTGGCTTTAGCCTGCTTTAAAGCTCTGACAAGCTCTGTAATTTGGGTAATTATCTCCTCCCCGTCACCAATCACAAAGAAATCAACAAAATCTGCCAGCGGCTCGGGATTCATAGCACCAATTCCTCCCCCCATCACCAGCGGGTGGGATTCATCTCTGTCAATGGCATTGACCGGTATACCGCCAAGATCCAGGATATTGAGAAGATTGGTGCAATTGAGCTCATACCCCAACAGAAAACCAATAACATCAAACTCTGCCAGAGTTTTTCCTGTTTCTATTCCCTGCAGGGCCAGCCCGTTTTGCCTCAGCTCCTGCTCCATATCCGGCCAGGGAGCAAAAACCCGGTCCGCAAGCGCAAAGGAAAGGCCATTGATGGCCTGGTACAGAATCGGCAGTGTAATGCCGGACATCCCGACTTCATAAACATCGGGGTAACTCAACACCAGATGTATATCTGTCTCTTGCCACTCTTTATCGACTGAATGCCATTCTCCACCCGTATAACGAGCGGGTTTTTGCACACCAGCAAGAATACTGTCCGGATAAGACATGCTTGCTCCTTGGTTATCTCTTAAAAGGATAAACTCTAAAAAATTATAACCTATCAGGTGATTTGATTGCTTGTATAAACTTCTGTACCAAAACACCAGCCAATCCCGATAACCGGCTGGTATTGACAAACATAAGGCATAAAGCCTAACATAAATAAGGTACTTTTTTCCTATTCACAGCTTAATTTAGGTTTGCCAGCATGTAAATTACTGTAAATCAGAAAACACGCCTCCTGGGGCCTATTATAGTAAGAAGGGGGTTTCTTCCATGAACAGGGACCACAACCAGCCATGGATTTTCTTCTGGGCTACACCGGACTCGAACTATTTTATTCATCTCGATGAGGAAAGAGAATTCAAACGTAAGGTCATGATGAGACGGGCTTTACTTAACAGGATTATCAGCGAAGTCGGGCTGGAGGAACCCCCGCAAGCCGGTTAGCAGGGTAAGAGTGACCCAATAAAATCCTTTTGCCCCCGGATGAAGTCCGCAGTTGTCATTTCTTTTTTCCCTTCCATCTGCAGGCTTTTTATCCCCAGAATTCCTTTACCGGTAACTACACCGGCAGCCATCCCATGCTTTCCATCAAGGTGAATGACTCTCCCGGGCTCTTCAATACAATTGCTTTCAAATGGCTCAACCGTTAACAATTTAAGTACTTTCCCCTGCCAGGTTGAATAAACCCCCGGCCATGGATAATATGCCCTGGCTTTTCTCCAGATCGTAGATGAATCTTCATTCCATGATATCAAGCCATCTTCCTTGCGGATAATTCCAGAATACGTAGCGGCTTTCTCGTTCTGCTCGCGGGGAACAATTTCCTGCCTGGCCCAGGATTCCAGAACCTCCCCGATAACACTCCCGGATACCGCGGCAAGGCGCTTGCCCAGACTCAGTGTGGTATCCCAATCAAATACCGGAACCTGGGAAACGGATAACACCGGGCCTGTATCCATACCGGCATCCATCAGCATTATGCTTATTCCGGTAAACATTTCCCCGGCCAGAATAGCTCCGGCAACCGGTGAAGCCCCACGGTGGCGCGGCAGAATTGAAAAATGGACATTAATACAGCCAAGCCTTGGGATTTCCAGCACTGTTTTGGGTAATATCCGCCCGTATGCTACTACAACCACAGCTTCGGGCTGAATATCCCTGAGAAAATCGATGGAGCCGGCTTCTTTGAAATTTGATGGTTGCATGACAGGGATGCCAAGTCTTAACGCTTCTTTTTTAACGGCAGATTGTGACATTACCCTGCCCCGGCCGGAACAGGCATCCGGCCGGGTGTATACCGCCACAACATCATGAATTGAGGAGAGGGCCTGTAATACCGGCAAAGCTGTATCCGGAGTTCCCATAAAAACCAGACGCAAATCATTGCCTCCTTAAGCAGAATAACAGCTGCAGTGATTTAATCAGCCTGCTAATTATTATACGCCAAGCATGCCACCCCCCGCTCGAAGAATGAATGAGCCCGGTTCCGTTAACAAGTTGAGGAGAAAAAACGCGACGGGCTTGATTTATACGGTCTTTTACTGTATTTTTATTACGACAGCCAAAAAAATTTTTCCTGCTTATCTAAATCACATTTCGATTGTTCAACTGGCATTTCCAAAGTGATACAATTATTGGAAGAAAATATGTAATGGCCGTCTATTCTAAATCAGGAGGCTACATGAATGTCAGGTCATTCTAAGTGGCATTCCATAAAGCACCAAAAAGGTGTTGCAGATGCAAAAAGAGGCAAGCTTTTTACCAAACTTACCCGGGAAATTATCATGGCATCCAGAGAAAAGGGAAGCGACCCGGATCTTAACGCCCGTTTGCGCCTTGCCATACAAAAGGCCAAAGATGCCAATATGCCATCCGAAAACATTCAGCGCGCAATAAAGCGCGGTGAAGGGGCACTGGAAGGCGCAAATTATATCGAAACCACTTTCGAGGGTTACGGCCCTGGTGGGGCTGCTGTCATGATCAGCGTTCAGACCGATAATCGCAACCGTACCGTACAGGAAATTCGTTCAGCTTTCACCAAAAGCGGCGGAAATCTCGGCGAAAACGGCAGTGTCGCATGGCTGTTCGACCCCAAGGGAATAATATCCATCGATACAGAAAATGCAGACCCGGATGAAATCACCTTGAAAGCGATTGATGCCGGGGCAGAAGATGTAGTTACCGGGGAAGGTTATATTGAAATATACACCCTTCCGGAAGATATGGAGGAACTGCTCAAGTCTCTTGAATCAGCCGGCATTACCACCAGTTCTGCAGAGGTAAGCCAGGTAGCCAAAACGACACTGTCCCTGGACGAATCTACCCAGTTGCAGGTACTGCGGCTGCTGGACAGGCTGGAAGATCTGGATGACGTACAGTCGGTTGTAAGTAATGTAGATTTTGACGACGCTACTATAGAGCAGTACCATTCAACTTAAATTAATATGAGAATTCTGGGAATTGACCCTGGTACTATGATCCTTGGGTACGGGGTAATCGACAGTCAGGGTGACTCAATTGCATTGGTTGCTTATAATGCCCTGAAGTGCCGGAGCCGTTCTTCCATGGGGGAACGGCTTCTCTTTCTTTACTGCTCTCTTTGCGAGGTAATTAAAGAATACAAGCCGGATGAAATCGCCATAGAAACACCATTTGTGGCAGACAATGCCCGAACGGCACTGGCGATTGGCAAAGCCCAGGCTATTGCCCTGCTGGCTGCAGCATCAAACTCTGTCCCCGCATTCGAGTATTCCCCCACAGCCATAAAATACAATGCGGCCAGCTACGGCGCGAGTTCCAAAGCCCAGGTACAGGAAATGGTCAGGCTGCAGCTTAACCTGAAAGAGGTACCAACCCCTGCCGACTGCTCCGATGCCCTGGCGGCTGCCATTTGCCATTCGCGACAGTCTCATCTCAATAATCTTACCGGAGGTAAACAAAAATGATAGCAAGCATTACCGGAAAACTGGAAATGGTTGGGACTGATTCAGCAATCATCAATGTTGGTGGCATCGGTTTCCAGGTATTTATCCCGCCTGCATCTCTGGCTAAACTGGGTGATACTGGCACCAGCGTCAAATTATATACTCACTTCCAGGTAAGGGATGATGGGCTGAGCCTTTACGGATTTATCAGCTCTTCCGAGCTTTCCCTGTTTAAAAACCTCCTCAGCGTTAGCGGCCTTGGTCCAAAGCTTGCACTGACCATGATATCCGAGATGGATATCGAAACACTGGCAGCGGCTATAGTATCCGGCAACCTCGATCTGCTTACAGCAATCCGCGGAATCGGCAAAAAGACCGCCAGCCGGATCGTGCTTGAGCTAAAGGACAGGCTTGCTTCCGGTGATATCCTGCTGCCTCTTTCGGAAATTTCGCAAGAGAATAACGATGTCGTAGCTGCCCTTATTTCCCTGGGGTACTCAACCTCCGAAGCTACCCGTGCGGTAAGCGGTCTCCCAACCGACAAAAACCTCGGACTTGAAGACAAAATCAAGATGGCCCTGACTCGGCTCGGGAGAGATTAGGACGGCCTCAAATGTCGGAGTTTGTAATTTATGCCGACTTCAAGCCTACTGGCGACCAGCCGCAGGCGATCGACCGGTTGGTAGAGGGAATCGAGCAGGGCTTAACCCACCAAACCCTGCTTGGAGTAACCGGTAGCGGAAAAACATTTACCCTGGCAAACACCATCGCCAGAGCAGGAAAACCCGCCCTTGTAATCAGCCATAATAAAACCCTGGCTGCCCAGCTCTACAGCGAGTTCAAGGAATTCCTGCCCAATAATGCGGTTGAATACTTTGTCAGCTATTACGATTATTATCAGCCTGAAGCCTACCTTCCCCAGACAGATACCTATATCGACAAGGAAACTGATATAAACGAGGAAATAGACAAGTTGCGCCACGCCGCAACCAAAGCGTTACTCAGCCAGCGCGATGTTGTCATAGTGGCCTCGGTTTCGTGCATCTATGGCCTTGGGGAGCCTGAAGAATACAAAAGCTTTATTATCAGCCTGAAAAAGGGCGGGCGATACAGCATGGACAAACTGCTGAGAAGTTTCGTCGACCAGCAGTACGAGCGTAACGACTTTGATTTTTCACGCGGGCATTTCAGAGTCAGGGGCGATACGCTGGAAATTCTTCCGTCATATGAGGATACGGCGATCCGACTGGAGTTTTTTGGAGACGAGCTGGAGCGGATTATCCGCCTGGATCCACTCACCGGAGAGTTCCTGGCCGAGCTGGAGAATATCGACCTGTACCCTGCCAAGCATTTCGTTACTTCTCCGGAGAGAATGACAGAAGCCATGGAAAGCATACGGCAGGAACTGGAGCAAAGGCTGAAGGAGCTGGAAGGGCAAGGAAAGTTGCTGGAAGCAGCCAGGCTTAAGGCCCGCACAAATTATGACCTGGAAATGCTTGCAGAGGTGGGTTATTGCACCGGCATCGAGAACTATTCCCGCCATCTTACCCGGCGCTCTCCGGGCAGCGCTCCCTACACTCTGATCGATTACTTCCCCAAAGACTTCCTGCTGATAATAGATGAATCCCATATGACCATACCGCAAATACGCGGCATGTACAATGGAGACCGGGCTCGCAAGGAGGTGCTTGTTGATTATGGTTTTCGTCTTCCATCGGCAATGGACAACCGCCCTCTCGATTTCAAAGAGTTCAACCGGCATATCAATCAGGCAATTTATGTATCAGCAACTCCTAAGCCTTACGAGCTGGAAATAAGCCAGCAGGTTGTCGAACAACTGGTGCGTCCCACCGGTTTGCTTGAACCCACTATTGAGGTCAAACCTACCCGCGGACAGATTGACGACCTGGTTGGAGAAGTGCGAAAAAGAGTGGAACAGGGCGAACGGTGCCTGATTACTACACTGACCAAGAAACTGGCCGAACAGCTTTCGGAATATCTTATAGAGATGGGTATAAAAACCAATTACCTCCATTCTGAAGTTGATACCCTGGACCGCGTGGAAATCCTCCGCGATCTCCGTCTGGGAATATATGATGTGATAGTGGGAATCAACCTCCTGCGGGAAGGCCTTGACTTGCCCGAAGTAAGCCTGGTCGCCATTCTCGATGCCGACAAGGAAGGGTTCCTTCGCTCGGAGGAATCGCTGGTTCAAACCATGGGAAGGGCAGCCCGTCATATCGATGGGCATGTAATCATGTATGCTGACACAATAACCGGCTCCATGGAACGGGCAATGGCTGAAACCATGCGGCGCAGGAAAATCCAGGAAGATTACAACCTTAAACATGGCATCAGCCCGCAGAGCATCCGAAAGGCCATTAAGGACATCACTGAACGCGTTAAAATGGCTGCTCTAAGCCAGGAAAAGGGAGAAGACCAGAAACCGGCCACCCGTGAAGAAATTGCCCGGCTTATCAGAGATCTGGAAAAGCAGATGAAAGCTGCGGCCAGGAACCTGGAATTTGAAAAAGCTGCTCTGATACGTGACCGGGTCATAGAACTGAGAGTTGCCATGGAAAGCAAGGAAACCCTGTCCAAAGCCCGCAAAGGCCCGTAAGAGGTATCTGGCTGCATGGGGAAGATCCTTCGTCGGGCTGTCGCCCTCCTCTGGATGACAGTGTGGGTTTATGTCATTCAGAGCGCCAGCGAAGAATCTTATAAGAACCGGGCTCGTCTTATCGTAAACGCCGGGTATGTTATGAGGGGCGCTATCCGGGGAAGATCCTTCGTCGGGCTGTCGCCCTCCTCTGGATGACATTGTTGATGTATGGCCCGTTCATACGAAAACAGGAAAGGCAACCAGGGAAGATTATTCCGGAATAGCAAGCTGAAGGACATG
>Ga0265294_10005121_pt1 | contig 16070 bp, 14 predicted proteins | sample MunlanPumphouse3_FD_192504 | JGI IMG/M metagenome (GOLD analysis project Ga0265294, IMG submission 192504) | Groundwater microbial communities from a municipal landfill in Southern Ontario, Canada - Pumphouse #3 | ecosystem: Environmental > Aquatic > Deep subsurface > Groundwater | place...
CTGAGCGATTTTACCGCCAGATAAAACTTTTTCGACATTTATGACGAAAACCCGGCTATGACTTGTTGCCGAATCTCTGATTATCTCCTATTTCGCATGAGTCATATTTAAGTTTATTAACAACTAAAAATATTTATTAACAATAATTACTGTTTTTTTTTCAAAACATCACAACAACTGATATCCCCGAAGCACATGATCAGGAAACTATTCGATATAATTGCATTCGAAAGTATTGATTGAACTCAAAATTTATATTTTTTAACCTATTGCACAAAACGCAGTTCATTTTATTGACTTACGTAATTAAAACCATCTATACAACAAATACTTGCGATGAATGAGCCGATATCAGCGACAGGTTATTAACAGGTTATCAACAAGCCGACCAATGCCCCGGCGCACTATAAAATCTAAATTACCGTATAATCAAAAATATGCAACTGCAAAAAACACAAAAAATCTTTTTTTTCGTTTTTTTCCTATCCGGTAAATTTTGTGCTCTCGATAATTGCTTTTGTGGTTTTCAATAGTAATAGTATAATATTGATAACATCCGGGGTAAATATATGAAGAAAATTTCACTATTGACAATTTTGGCAGTCCTGCTGATTGTTGGGGCCGGGCTTTCTGCAGCGATGTGGCGCTTTCGCCTAGGGGTAATCAGCGTAGCTGAAATAACCACATCCCAAGTGAGGGTGACAAATCTTGATCCGCACGCATTCCCCGATAACTACGACAGAACGGCCTATGCCGTGGTCGTCTGCAAGCTTGATCCGATGCGCAGTTTGAGTATTTACGATTTTACGTTGCGGGACAGCAAGTTCCGTCGCTATCCATGTATTGCCTTACGAGCAGGTTTGGGCGATTTTGACGGCGAAAAATGGAAAATTGACAGAACGGTTCCTGATTCATGGTATTCCATGCTGTTCAAGCTGGAATCGCCTATAGTTGCGACCGGCAGCACCGTGAAGATGACACTGGAATACACTTACACCCTTGGTGAAAGTGCCAACCTGGAAGTTCCGTTCAAATTTATCGGAAGAAATTCTCTTACCAGTGTCAACCAAATCCCTTCTACCGGCAAATTGCCGAATCGTCCATGAAAAAAACATCCCTTGCTCCGCCGTTCATCCCAATGTCCAAAGCGGAAATGTTTAAACTGGGATGGGATGAACTGGATATTCTCCTGGTTACCGGCGATTGCTATGTTGATCATCCGTCTTATGGTATATCTTTGATTGGAAGACTGATGCTTGATGAAGGATTCCGTTGCGGTATTATCGCCCAGCCGGATTGGCGGACACCGCAATCTCTTCAGATCATGGGCAGACCTCGCCTGGCCTGCGCTATATCATCCGGAAACATGGATTCGATGGTCAATCTTTACACCGCAGGCCGCCGTCTGCGTCGGGATGACGCGTACTCCGAAGACGGCGCACCGGGATTGCGTCCGCCGCACGCTTTAATCGTTTATTCGCAACTCGCACGCCGGGCATTTCCGGGTCTGCCGATTTTGAACGGCGGCATGGAAGCAAGCCTGCGCCGGGTGGCTCATTATGATTACTGGCAGGACAAACTTCGCCCCGGCGTTCTGGTGGATAGCAAAGCAGAACTCGGCATGTACGGACAAGGCGAACGAACTACGATAGAGGTATGCGCTAAACTTGACGCAAACGAACCCTTGCGCGGCATTCGCGGAACCGTTTATCTTCTAGGCAAAAAAGAAGCGGAAATTTTTGATTTGACCGACTATGTTGAGTTGCCGGACTGGGAAATTATGCAGCAGGACCGTGATGCGCTAATGACAGAAACCATCATCGTTGAACGCGAAATGAATCCTTATACCGGAAGCGGGCTCTATCAGCGCTATGGCGAGCGCATACTGATTTTGGAGCCGCCGCCGGAACCGCTGACCACCGAAGAACTTGACCGCGTCCATGAACTCCCATACAGCCGCCAGCCGCATCCCCAATACAAAAAAAGAATTCCGGCTTTTGACGCTGTATCCGCTTCAATTCCAGCAGTGCGTGGTTGCCCCGGCGGTTGTTCATTTTGCGGGTTGGTTTCGCATCAGGGACGGGCGATTACCTCAAGAAGCCCGGACTCCGTGATGAAAGATGTCATGCGCTTGATTGAAAGTAAAAATTTCAAGGGCACAATTTCCGACATCGGCGGTGCTGCCGGCAATATTTATGGCAGCCGCGTCAAAGATGTTAAAATTTGTCACCGCTGCCGCCGCTCTTCCTGCCTGGTACCCAAAGCCTGTCCCAATTATGTTGCCGACGGATTGGAACTGCTTCGACTGATGCGCAGAGTCAGTTCCACACCCGGAGTAAAACATCTCTACATCAATTCCGGCATCAGGCTAGATCTTGCAGTTCGCCAAAAAGAGTTAATGAGCGAGATGGTCCGTAAACATGTATCCGGACACATGAAAGTCGCCCCGGAACACCTCCACCCTGAAGTTCTGCGCTTGATGCGCAAAAATTCAGCAGAAGACTTCTATCGTTTCATGACATTTTTCGAGGAAGAGAGCCGAAAAATCGGCAAAGAACAATATCTGATTCCGCTGTTTATTTCAAACTTCCCCGGTTGTACAGACCAGGAAATGAAAACCGTGGATGATTTTCTAAATCGGCACAATTGGAGTCCGCAACAAGTGCAGGATTATATACCGCTGCCGATGACTATGGGTGCGGCCATGTATTATACCGGAAAAACACCGGACGGAAACCCTATTACGGTAAACCGCGGTTTAGCCGAAAGACGCCCCCAGATTCAAGTTCTCAAGAAAAAACGTAATCACACAGCAATTCGAAAATCAATTGATAAAAAAGATTTCCGGCAACAATAATCCTTACTCAAATTAGGACATTCGAGAAGTTTTTTTGTAAAAAAACTTCTATCCTTATTTTTGCTGTGAAGCAATATAGGTTCTTTCGGTGTTTTCATGGATAGACCTCTCTCATGTCCGGAATAAACCCGGTTGCTTTAAGTATTTTGAGGAAGAAATAATCCACGTCGTGGAACCCATAACTTCTACGCTTAATCACCTTTATTTTGTTGTTAATTCCCTCCGACATACCATTGGTTATTTTATGGGTGAAGTATGCCAGAATTCCATCTTTCCAGCGATTCAACCGTTTGGCTAATTTCTTAAACGGTTTGAGTGCGCTTTCTTCGCATTGTTCGGTCCATTCTTCCAGAACTTTCAATGCTTCTTCTCCTGTTTCCGCCTCATAAAACGCGGAAAAAGCTTCTTTCAAAAGCATTGCTTTGGCAATATTTTGGTTTTCTTCGATTACCTCCTGTAGTTTTCGTTTTTGTTTACGGGTTAAGTCCTTTTTCAGCATTATCCAGCGACAGCCTTTGAGAAGTTCTTTTCCCTTTTCTTCGGCTTGTCGTTGTTCTTTGCGGCGAACTTCTTCTATCGCATCACTCAAATATTTGAATACGTGGAATTTGTCAAATACCAACACGGCTTTCTTTAAGTGAATTTTTACACTTTTATGGTACGGAGCCCATAAATCAGTACATACGGCAACTACATTTTTACAGTTGTCTTTTCCCCATCTCCTGAAAAATCTACTCGCATCAACTCTTCTGCGCCCTTGTTGCAAACCTATTACTTCTCCTCTTTCAAGGTCATAGAAGACTGCGGCGTATTTATGTCCCTTTTTTATGGAAATTTCATCTATGCCAAGATAGCTCACTTTATGCTCCTTGCTGTAATTATCGTGCCGTTCTTTCAAGTAACGTTTGTCAAGGCGATATAGCGTATCTTTGCTAATCCCGGTTAATTCCGCGACATCGGCAACCGGCATGAAATCACACAACGTGGCAAGGTAACGCTGATACCTGATTGTTTGATGCTGATAAGGCTCAACCCAATCAAGCTTTTCCGCTTGAATTCCGCCGCAAGCAGAGCAGAATACCCGAGCCTGACTGAACTCGAGGTACGTCTTGCGCCCCCAGGCCGAAAGATCTTCCACTATCCTTGATGGATAATGATCATATACAAGCATATGTAACTGCCCGCAAGAAGCACATTCACAGGATAAACCGGAATCTCGTTCCAGTTGCACTTTAAGGTTGCCATTCAAATCATCTACCTCGATATTTTTTACATTCCAGCCTTGAATTCCTAATAATTCGGTGATAGTCTTATCATCACACATTTGGGAGACTCCTTTTTAATTTTATTATTATTGGGAGTCTTTCTTTTATTTCAATTTTTCTGTTTTTCAAGTCTCATCCACTAAAACACCGAAAGAGCCTTCGTTATAATGTTTGACCGTCATGAGCCTTAAAAATACTCACTTAATAATAATCTTTATTTTCATGTATTCAAATTTTTTTTGAACTTTTTTAATATTGATTCATAATATTGGAACAATACCGATATAAAACATGCTTATGAAAATTGACTATAATAAAATTAACATGTCTATTTCCCCTGTTGAATAGCGCGATGATAATTACTAACCCCATCCGCAATCCCTGTAGCCACAGCATTTTGATGTGCTCTCGTGAGCAACCTCGAGCCCTCCCTGGGGTGCGAAAGAAATCCGGTTTCAACTAAAATAGCAGGACATGAAATCTCCTTTAACACTAAAAACCTAGCACGCTTAATGCCACGGTCATTACTTTGAGTCTGCGAAATAATTGCGCGATGGATCTCATATGCTAGCAAAATATTATTTCTATCATTTCGGTTCCCGGTCATATATGATTGCGACGCTCCACCATGAGTGGATGACTCGCCTGCTGGCGTTAAGCAAAATGTCTCAACTCCCTGAATTGACCCGGATACCCTTGATGAGGGGGCCATATTATTATGAATCGATATAAACAGCGATGCGCCAAGCCGAGAAGCAATATTTACTCTTTCTTTTAAACCCAAATTAATATCCTCCGTGCGTGTTATAACGGCATTATAACCGCGACGGCGCAATTGTTCAACAGTACGTCTCGCGGTTTGCAGAACAATATCTTTTTCGTTTCCCAAATTATTATTACCCCCGAGATCTTTGCCTCCATGACCTGGATCGATAACAATCGTTTTAACTGGATGTTGTTTACGTGCATTTGCCCTCAGCAAAGGGTCAATCGTCAGCCAAAAGTCTTTTTCGCTTATGTAAGACTGGATAGAGCGATTAAATGCCGGTTTCAACAAATATAACTTAATTCCGTTGAAATCGACCTCTTTTTTGTCGTGATAAAAAACAACCTGCCATTTTTTATTTTTAACAGAAAAAAGCGTTCTATTTTTCTCAACCCAACAACTGAATCCGTAATATGAAGCAATGTCACGAAGATAGACAAAACGTTTTTTATTGAAGACTGTATAGCGTATCGATGGACCTGCCTCTCCGTAAACCTTAATCTCCCAAAAATAAAGCGGAACAAAAAATATTAACGCAAAAAGATATCTTAGCACTCTACTCAAGAGGTACCCCCAATTCGCGTAATAGAAATCTTCGAAATACAGTTTTTTTCTGGCGGATACATCGCAAAAATATTGGGGTTAAGCTCTACACATTCAACCAGTGAACCATAAACAAAAGCTTTGGCATTACAAATTGCCTCCTGCCAGGTCAGGCCTCGTGCCAAACCCGCCGCAAATGCCGCACTTAGAGTACAACCTGTGCCATGTGTTGATTGGCCATCTATATCGACAATCGGAGATGATAATTCATAGGAATCTCCTTTATAACTGACAATATCTGAAGCAATATTGCCGTCTGACAGGTGCCCTCCTTTCACAAGACAGCCGCAATTCCAAATTTCACTTAATGACCTTGCCGCTGGCTCCATATCGCTGTTTTTATGAATTTTCAAGCCAGAAAGAGCTTCTACTTCCGGAATATTAGGGGTAATCCAGGAAGCTATCGGTAACAATTTGGTTTTAAGCATATGAATCGCCTCTGGAGGCAACAAAACAGCTCCGCTTCCGGCAATCATTACCGGATCGACAATTAGTGGCACCTTTATTTCAGCAAGCGCTTCAGACACTATCTCAATCAGCTCCGCTGAGCCAATCATTCCGGTTTTTACCGCTCCCGGAGAGAAAACTTCTAGTACAGCAGCAATTTGCGCCTCAACCATTTCAGGGCTCATTAAATCAATTTTTTTAACTTGATATGGATTTTGAGCTGTAACAGCACAAATTGCTGAATGTCCGAAAACCCTGTGGGCATAAAATGTTCGTAAGTCTGCCTGAATACCCGCACCACCGCCGCTGTCGCTTCCGGCAATAGTTAATACTGATGGAATTTTTTCTTTTCTCGAGTGGTTCATTTTAATGTCTTGATTTAGCAATTTAAAAGTTGTAAGTTACATCGGATATTTATAAAAACAAATTTAACCAAATCCGGAAGTAATATGCATCGCCTATCGCGTTTGATTTTTTTATTTTCGCTTTTTTTTTCATTTTTTCAAACCAATTTTATATTCGGCCAGTTTGAAATAAAATATACCGTTAGTTCTGCACATCAGTTCACTTTTTCTCATTATCTGGAAAATCTTAACCGGATATGCGGAAAAATCATGCGCCACAGCAAAGATACTCAAATTCCAATTCAATTCGTTGTCATTAATGACTTCCCTGAAGGAATTAAAATAGTTCACCAAAACAGTACCTTGATTATCGCTGAATTAAGCGCCAATGAACTGCGACTTCAATACGATCCGGAGTTGAATCGCAAGCTTATCTTAACCGTTCTGATGGCTCGCTCAGGAATATATCCTAATGAACTAAAAACTCCTTTCCCTGATTGGATTATTTTAGGCATTTTCGGAAAAATTAATCCGCGCCATAAAAATCATCTCTTGCCTGCTACAAGGTTTCCAGGCTTGACCGCATTAACCGCTGCGGGCGAACTACCAAATCCGGAAAAAACGTTAACCACGCCGATTATTGAAGCAAGAGATGGTACCGCGGCAATCCGGTTATATGAAGAATACTGTGTTTTTGCTCTTGATTGTCTAGAACAACTTCCGTTAAAAGGAGAAAAAGTTTTTATAGAAATAGCTCAAATCTGTCGCTCTTTTAAAATATCTGAGCTTGAACTTCTAAATAAGACCGTTTTCTCAGAAATTATTAAACAACACAAGATTAATGACGCGCATAATTCTGCAGAATATGTCAAAGAATTTTTTAAATCTCATGCCGAAAAGCGCTTTTTAACTTCTTTAAACCCGCTTCCCATAACTGAACTAGAAAAACGATTCAATGAAAAGATTGTTTTTCAATTCGAAACTAATTCATATTCTAAACCTGAAATCAGAAATGCTATCCTAGAACAGTTGCCGATACTTTTCAAGAGTATGAAAAATGGGGAACCCACGGTTGTAAACCTTAATAACCGCCTTGTTAAGCTGGCTAATCAATCAAATGCTGAAATTAAGGTTAAAATTGCGGAACTGATTAAGATAAATCATGAAATTATCATCGGAGGCCAAGCCAGTCCCCGTACTCATTCTGCAAAAATTAATATAATCACTTCAGAAATCAGAAATTTATTTTCATTTTATAAAAAAATAGAAATAAAATTAACCGAAATAGAAACAAAAATGCTCACACCGGCAGATTTGTTCCGACATGAAATTGAAGAAATTAATGGTTTTTCTCCGCTGTTTCCTGAAGTAGAAAAGATTTTAGACAAATATGAAAAAGAAATTAAACATTTTTACAATTAATTTTTACAATACATTTTTCAGTATCATAAAGAAATAAAACATTGGAGCATTCAATAAAAGGCTATCCAATACATCGTATATTCCTCCCATTCCTGGAATTATTGTCCCAGAATCTTTAACTCCACAAGTCCTTTTTAAAGCAGATTCAGCAAGGTCTCCATAAAATCCTCCAAAAAACAGCAATATTCCGATTAAAATTGCGCTCGTATTTAAATCAAAAAAACAAATACTCACCGCTACTGAACTTAAACATCCTCCTATGGTTCCTTCCCAAGATTTTTTGGGACTGATATTCGGTACAATTTTATGATTTTTACCACCGCTTATCTTATTATAAATCATTCCGATACAATATGCGCCGGTATCTCCTGATTTTGTTATCAATATCAATGCAATAAGCCATTCTCTCCCTTGATAAGTCGTTCCTTCTCCAACCATGTATATTATCGGCAAAAAAAGCAAAGGTAAAATGGTCATCATTATTGCGGAAGCCGAATTAATCATTCTATCTAAAGAATCATCATATTTTCTGTGATCAAGTAACGTTATAAACATCACAACAACTAACAATGCTGGAATTATAATCGTAAATTTAAACCCAAGTTCAAAAACTATGCATAAAATTATTATGGCGCCGGTAATAGATGTTGCAAGTTTATAAGACTTTTTGTCTATCTTCTCAAACATTGAAAGAACTTCATAGACTAAACCAAACGCACCTATACTGAAAATTACAGCAAAAATTATTCTTCCATAAATATTTTTCAGCAAAATTGAGATGCTAAATAATCCTATCAAAATAAAAAAACTTAAAAAACGCGGCCAAAACATTATTTTCGTCCCCCGAATCTGCGATCACGCGCATAAAAATTTTCCAGCGCCTTATTCAATTCTTCACTATTAAAATCAGGCCAATAAACATCGCTAATATAAAATTCCGAATAAGAAAGCTCCCAAAGTAAAAAATTACTAATTCTAAATTCGCCACTAGTTCTGATTAAGAGATCAGGATCAGGAATATTGGGAGCATATAAATTCATGGAAAAAATTTCTTCATCAATAGATTCTACGTCAAATTCGCCGGCAATAACCTTTTTTACAATTGCTTTGGTTGCATCAACTATTTCTGCTCTTCCACCATAATTTATAGCAAGAACAAGCGTTCCTGAATCGTTTCCGGCTGTTGATTCAACCGCTTCAGATAATTTATTTTTTACTTTTTCCGTAAGTTGCCATAATCGTCCAATAACTACTAATTTTATTTTATTATCATTTAGAATTTGAAGATTATCATCCAGAAATTCTACCAAAATATCCATTAAGCCATCAACTTCTTCCTTTGGACGATTCCAATTTTCAGTGCTGAAAGCATACAAGGTTAAATATTTTAATCCTAGTTCATTTGAGGCTTCAATAACTTTTTTTACCGCTTCCGCACCTTTTCGATGTCCTTCTAAGTGTGGTAACTTTCTTTCTTCAGCCCAACGACCATTGCCATCCATTATTATTGCAATATGATTTATTTTTTTATTTTTCATAAAAATAATCCTCAAGCATTAAACATAAAGTATGGTAAATTGGAAGATGATATTCTTGTATTATAAATGTTTCTTCAGCTGGAACATTTATAATACAGTCTGCAATAGAACAACATTTTCCAGGTTTATTTCCGGTCAGTAAAATTGTTTTTATTTCTTTTATCTTGGCTACCATCATTGCATTATAAACATTTTTTGAATTACCACTGCAAGATATACCTAGTAAGACATCACCTTTTGAAGCCAAAATATTAAGTTGTTGTGCATATATAAAATTTCCATCAACGTCATTCAAAAATGCTGATAAAAAAGCCGGATGTGAAGTTAATGAAATAGCTTTTAATCCTCCTTGAAGCTTTTCGCTTATTTCTTTACCGGCATCACCAAACTCATTTATAAACTTATTTTTAAGAATGCTATTAAGCGGTCTTTTTTTTACAAATCCTTTAAGCAATTCACCAACAATATGTTCACAATCAGATGCACTTCCACCATTACCACAACAAAATAATGTTCCTTCATTTTTAAAACTTTGTTTCATCCAATCAAAGGCTTTTAAAATCGGTGTTTCAATTATCGAAAGCCGAGGATATCGCTCAAAAAGTTCATTTAAAATTTTATTCATGAATTGTTCCTTTTTTATTGGAGATTTCCTAATAAAAGTATATTGTATAAATTTAGGTTTTACATGGATTTTTACAATCAGTTTATAATATAAATTAATTTTCTATTAATAACGTTGTTAATTATATCATATATTTAATGTTGATGTTTGTTATGTACCATTCTATTATCAAATTGGTAACAATTTTATAAACGATAAGGTGTTAATAAGTAATTGTAAATTTGTGCTTAATTATGACATATTAACATAATTAACAACCCATAATATATATAAATAATTAACCAATTAAGCTTTAAATTAATTAAAATAGATATACACTGTTAATAAATTGAATTAACATCAAGGAGATAGAATTATGGAATTCAATATTGAAAAAGACAAACTGATTAAAGCCTTGCAAAAAGTTACAAATATAATTGGTTCCCGTTCAACTCTACCGGTCTTGGCTAATGTTCTTATTGAAGCTAAAGATGGAACACTTTATTTTACAACCACTGATCTAGAAATCAGTATTACTGCACTATGTGATGCTGAAGTTATTAGTGAAGGTAAAACTACTATGCCGGCTAAAAAACTTTTTCTTTTATCTAATAAATTTAATGGAGAAAAAGTTTATTTTAAATGTAATGAAAATAATCATGCTGAAATTATTTGTGGTACCAGTAATGTTAAATTACTTGGTTTAGGAACAGAAGATTTTCCTGTACCAAGTGAATTTCCTGTAACAAAAACATTAAAATTTAAGGAAGCTGATTTTTCAAGAATGATTTCTCAGATTTCATATGCGGTAAGTCTTGATGATACTAGAAAAGTTTTACATGGAGTATATTGTTCAAAAAAAGATAATTCTGTCACGATGGTTGCCACCGATGGAAAAAGATTAGCTATGGTTGAAAAAATTCCACAAAATAGTGAAGGTGAAGATGGCGATAATATTATTCCTTTAAAAACAGCCAATGAAGTGAAAAGATTGTTTAATGGTGATGGGGATATTGAAATAAAATTTGGTGAAAAACAGCTGATGTTAAGTAATAATAATGTTACTATATTTTCTAAATTGATTGAGGGTAATTATCCTAATTATCGTCAAGTTATTCCAGCATCTTTTAATAATGTTATTGAAGTTTCAACTGCTGAAATGTTAAATAAACTTGATCTTGTTTCTGCTGCATTATCTGATAGTAGTTCTTTTGTTGTAATATCTTTTGATAAAAAAATAATGAATTTTGAAGGATCAAGTAGTGGCATAGGTGAAGTTAAAGATTATATGGCTACTGATTATGATGGAGAAAAAATGGATGTGTCCTTTAATCCGGTATTTTTGGCGGACCCATTAAAACATTCAGATTCAGATAAAATTATGATAAAATTCAATGATGGTTTCAGTCCTGTGGGAATTGAAGGAAAAGACGGTTTCTTGTATGTAATTATGCCGATGCGTAATCGTTGAAAACTATCTTATAAATGAATTTTTTAATCGGCTTATGATTAAAAAAATATATCTAGAAGGTTTTAGAAATTATAATAAAGTTGAAATAAGTTTTAATAATAAAGTTAATCTTCTAATAGGTAATAACGGGCAGGGAAAAACAAATCTTCTTGAAGCTTTGTTTTTTACTGGTATGTTGCGTTCTTTCCGAACAATTCAGCTACGTGAATTAAAAAGTCTCGAGCATCAAGGTTTTTTAATTAAAACACAAATAAACCATCAAGACTGGATTGAAAACCTTGAAATTAATTACATAAATAATAAACGCAATTTAAAAATAGATGAAAAATCTGTTTATAAAAGCAGTGAATTTATAAAAAGAGTCAAGCCTGTTGTTTTTTCACCCGATGATCAAGTTATTATTAAGGGAAATTCCATAAATCGTCGTAGATTTATAGATTTTTTAATTTCACTGTTAGAGCCAGAATATATAGTCATGCTTCAACACTATTCCTTTGCGCTGAAATCCAGAAATATTATTCTCAAAAATAATGAGCTTAATATTGAAATGATAAAAGCATACGAACCATTATTGGCAGAATCAGGGGCAGTTATCAATAACTACAGGGAAAAATATTGTTCAATCTTAAGTAAATCAATAAATAGAATATTAAATCAATTTTACCAGCAAAAAGAATTTACTATAAAATATAAGCCGTTATATAAGTGTTTTAGTAAAGAAACTTTATTAGAACGTTTTGAATTGGAACGGGAACGAGACTTTAAAAGAGGATTTTCATCATTTGGACCGCAAACAGATGAGTTTGATTTTTTGTTAGATAATAAGTTAATGCGGAGTTTTGCTTCCAACGGACAATGTCGGTTAATTGCATTATGTCTCAAAATGTCTTCTGTTGAGCTACTGGCAACACAGAATGATAAAGATGATATTATAGTCCTTGTCGATGATGTTACTGGAGATTTAGATAAGTCAATTAAAGAAACTTTTTTTAGTATTATGGATTATGCCGGACAGGTCTTTTTTACCTTTACCGAGAAACCAGATGAAAAATATTTTAAAAACGGTAATATTTATAATATACGAAACGGCAAAATATTCTAAAATTTAAAAAAGAGCGTAAATATGAAAACTTTTGATACGGCAACGATGCGTCATCTGGATAGGTTGACCATTAACGAAAAAAAGATTCCGGCAGAAATATTAATGAATAGAGCAGGAAATGGTGCGGCTGAAGAAATAATAGAATATGTAAAAATTTATCATTCGTCACATATTCGTCGTTTTGTAATTATCACAGGATCAGGGAATAACGGAGGTGATGGGTTCGTCATTGCAGACTATCTTGCAAAATATACCCATAAAGAAATAATTGTATTTACGTCATGCAGTTTCAGTGAAATGAAATCTGACGAAGCGGTTTTTTATGGCAAAAAAATTGCGGAATCAATTAATAATTTGCCGATATCGGAATTGATAATAAATCGCGGAGATATGGTTATCGATTGTCTGTTAGGGACAGGTTTTAAGGGTAAGATTAAAAAATCTTATCAAGATGTCATAATGAAAATTAACGAATCCGGAGTTCCGGTTGTATCCATTGATATTCCTTCTGGCTTAAATGGTGACAATGGAGTGGCGGCCTCACCGTCAGTTATTGCTGATTTAACCGTCACAATAGGGTATCCAAAGATCGGTTTTTTTAAAAATGACGGACCTTCACATTGTGGAATTTTACGTTGTGTCGATATCGGTATCGACAGCGATAATTACGAATCTTTATTAGATACAGTCTTTTCTGATGATGTTTGTAAATTTTTTAAAAAGGTTGCTTATAATAGCCATAAAAATAGTAGAGGTTCCGTATTGGTAATTGGTGGTTCAGCGCTTTATGGCGGTGCTCCGATACTGTCGTCAATGTCGGCACTTCGATCTGGATGTGGTATTTGTCGGGTGGTAACCGCTAATCACCGTTTTTCCAATTATCCGGCATCACTGATAGTCTATTTTTCAGATAATAAAGAAGGTTTTTTTAATCTTAATGACAAGCAAGTAAGACGATTTATTGACGATAGTGACAGTATTGTTATTGGCCCTGGAATGAGTGATCACTGGAGAAATGACGACTTTGTAGAAAATCTGTTAAGTATTGATAAACCTGTAGTTATTGATGCTGGAGCTTTGAATATAATCAGTAATAGTCGTCGTATTTATAAAAATAACGGAGTCCGCGTTTTAACGCCTCATCAAGGTGAAATGGAAAGACTTCTAAAGGGCTTCGGATTAACAAAATACTTGAAATCTGATCGTCATATTCAAGCAGTAAAAATTGCGGAAGTGACGGGGGCTTTCATTGTATTAAAAGGCTTCAGATCAGTCGTCGCATCACCGGATGCGAGGTATCGGATTAACTGTTCTGGAAACTCTAATCTTGCCACGGCTGGTTCTGGCGATTGCCTGTCTGGTATAATTGCTTCATACTTAAATAAAATAGACGATTATTTTGACGCTATAACTGCTGCTGTTTTCATTCATGGTTTGGTTGGCGAATTAAGTGATAAGGGCTGTGGAATGATAAGTGACGATATTCCGTCACTTATTCCAAATGCTCTAAGAATGATCACAAAACGGTAATGATATAATTAAATTGGACAAATAGTCTAATTGCGTGTAACAGATTGGGAAAGGTTGCTATAAAAAACGCAAAATTACACTCCGCGATTCAGCTAAAGGACAGAAACGGCATAATAATAAAGAGGATACCATAATTTTATACATTATACTGTTTTTTATGATTAATGAAAAACTGGTATAAACTCAGAAATAATGCTATTTTATTTTTACTAGATTTGTGATTGACGATAAATAATTATTTACGGGGTAAAAAGGATGTGTGGGATTGTAGGCTATGTTGGGTTGCGCAGTGTGCCGGAAACGCTTTTAGATGGGCTTAAAAGACTTGAATATCGGGGGTATGATTCATCTGGAATGGCGCTTTTGAATGATGGAAAAATAATTGAAATAAAAAATATTGGCAAAGTTATTAACCTTGAAAAAAAAGCGAGCGATACGGTTGGACTGGAATTAAAAAACGGAACAGGAATCGCTCATACCAGGTGGGCTACTCACGGTTTTCCTTCGGAAATTAATGCTCATCCGCATCTTGATGCTAAACATAGGTTTGCGATTGTTCATAATGGAATAATAGAAAACTACCAAAGTCTTAAAACGCAGCTTCAGGAAAAGGGAATTGTTTTTAAATCCGAAACCGACAGTGAGGTTTTAGTCCATCTTATCAGCGAGTGTTATAATGGAAATTTGCTTGAAGCTGTTGCAACCGCTTTAAAAAAAGTTAATGGAACTTATGGTTTGGCGGTAATTTCATTGGAATCTCCAGGCACCATTATCGCTGCTCGTCACGGCAGTCCTTTACTGATCGGACTCGGAGAAGGCGAATCTTTTATTGCGAGTGATGCCGCTGCGCTGGTTGCTTTCACCAGGCGAGTCATCTATTTGAATGATCATGATGTCGCTCAGGTGACCAGTAGTGGAGTAGAAATCCGTAACCTCGATAATATCGCGGTCAATCGTGATATTTCTAAAATTGACTGGGAGCCGGGAGCCGTTGAAAAAAGCGGATTCGAGCATTTTATGCTTAAGGAAATCTGCGAACAACCTGAAGCGGTCGGCAATTCGATTCGCGGCAGACTAGATTTACGATCTGGAAATGCACATTTTAATGCATTAAACCTTTCGCCTTACGAACTATCGAAAATCAACCGTATTGTGATTGCTGCCTGCGGTACCAGCATGCATGCCGGAATGGTAGGACGTTACTTTTTTGAAGATTTGGCTTCAATTCCGGTAGATGTCGAGCAGGCAGCAGAGTTTCGTTATCGAAATCCGATTATTCAACCGGATACAATGGTTTTGCCGGTTAGTCAGTCTGGCGAAACTGCTGATACATTAGCTGCAGTCCGTGAAGCTGCCAATAAAGGCGCTATTGTTACCGCGATCTGTAATGTTGTAGGTTCGACTATTGCTAGAGAATCAGAGCATTGCATATATCTTCATGCAGGACCCGAAATCGGTGTCGCTTCAACAAAAGCTTTTACTTGCCAAGTGACAGTTCTTTTGATGTTGGCGATGCTGTTCGGAAGAAACCGGCGGATGTCATATCAAAATGCGTTAGGCTTGATTGCGGAGATTGAAACCATTCCTGAATTAATTAAAAAAGTACTTGATCAAAGAAGTGGAATTGAAGCTGTTGCCAAAAAATATGCTGAAGCTGAAGATTTTTTCTATATCGGACGAGGCTATCTTTATCCGGTTGCGCTTGAGGGCGCACTGAAGCTTAAAGAAATCAGTTATATTCATGCCGAAGGCTATCATGCCGCAGAGCTGAAACACGGTCCTATTGCCTTACTTGAAGAAAACGTCCCGGTCGTCGCTTTGGCCAATGATTTGCCGGGGAAAGAAAAAATGATCAGCAATATTCAGGAATGCTGCGCGCGTTGTTCGCCAGTTATCGCTACAGTTACAGCTGGCGACGAGTCTTTCAAGGATCTGGTAAGCGATATCATCACTATTCCGGCTTGTTCTCAATTTATTGCTCCGGTTGTCACTGCTGTGGCTCTTCAGCTTTTTGCGTATTATGTTGCAAAAGAACGTGGATGTGAAATTGACCAACCCCGGAACTTGGCGAAAAGTGTTACTGTGGAATGATGCGAAATTTTTATTTGTCATTTTTCTGAA
>Ga0265294_10005123_pt1 | contig 16068 bp, 11 predicted proteins | sample MunlanPumphouse3_FD_192504 | JGI IMG/M metagenome (GOLD analysis project Ga0265294, IMG submission 192504) | Groundwater microbial communities from a municipal landfill in Southern Ontario, Canada - Pumphouse #3 | ecosystem: Environmental > Aquatic > Deep subsurface > Groundwater | place...
ATCACCGATTTCTTCACCAGAACCAGGAATAAAATTGATAACACCATCAGGAAGTCCAGATTCCTGGAGTATTTTCATTATCATATAACCGCTGTATACTGCTGTAGAAGCAGGTTTCCATACTACGGTATTACCCATCAGAGCTGGTGAAGAAGGAAGATTTCCCGATATAGAAGTAAAATTGAATGGAGTGATAGCAAAGACAAATCCTTCTAAGGAACGATATTCGGTAAAATTCCACTCTCCTTTAGGTGAAACCAGAGGTTGTTGCTCATATATCTTTTGAGCATAATAGGTGTTGTACCGCCAGAAATCTATCAGTTCGCAGGCTGAATCTATTTCTGCTTGATGGATATTTTTACTTTGACCCAGCATTGTAGCTGCATTGAGTAGAAAGCGATACTTTGTAGATAATAATTCTGCAGCTTTTAGAAAGATGGCGGAACGGTGATAAAATGGCATATTTTCCCATTCTTTATGGGCAGCAAGAGCTGATTGAATGGCTAAATCTATCTCTTTTTGACCAGCTTTATGATAGATAGCCAACTTGTTCTGATGATTATGAGGTTCAATGCAATAAGCAGTAGAACCGGTAAAAACCTCTTTACCATTGATGATAGACGGAATTTCTATAATTTCCTTAGATAAATCCGCTATTGCTCTGACTAAATTATCCCGTTCAGAAGAACCAGGTGCATAGGATAATACACTTTCGTTTTTGGGGACGGGGACGGAAAAGAACATCTTTTTTAATCTCCTATTTTTATTTATCACCGACGAAATAAATAAATGCATAGGACATTGTCCGGGATGAATATTATCATCTCGTAACTTTTTATCAAAGCCACCTTTTCAAATACGGAAGGCAGTATCATTTCTAATACTACCCTAACGGTGGAAAGCCATGCTTTTAAGTTTAGGACTGTCCGCTCGGTGACACCCACAACATATAAAAAATGAACTTAGGGTCAAGTGGAATTATTTAAATGGATTCTCTGTTATATGATAACTTACTGTTGAGCAATTACTTGAATTCAAGATAATATTATCCCATACTTGCCAATGTATATAGGATTATATCAAAACAGAAAGGATATTTTTATTACTGAAATACGAACTATATGGAAAAAGAGTCCTTACCGCTGAAAATACATTTTATTTAATTTTATAGTCCTTTATTTATCTTTTTCTATCGCTCCTATTTATGTATTTCTAACCTAAATATCCGATAATTGAATTCCTTTCAAATGACAATAACTCTATCTATTCTTCAGTATAGCCATAACTTAGGCATATTTTTAATTGTAATACTCCTACTTGACTCTCTCTTAACACTTTATAAGCTCAGGAGTCAAGGGAGAGTAAGGAGAGAATTTAGGGAAAAGAGAAAGCTTATATAAAGGGAGTAGAGTTGAACAAGAAAAAGATATAATATGATGTTAATAAATAAATAAGGGAGAAGAAAGAGGATAAAAGGTTAAAGTTGGGAAAAAAATAGAACGGATAAGAGTGAAGATATTATATGGACAAAGTAATATTTATTTAAATTATTATTGTGCTGTATATTTCAGGATAATGTCAGGCTTTATTTTCCTATGCAGAAGTTATTGAAAATATTAGTAAGTAAATCCTCGGTAGTGACGATTCCCAGGATTTCTTCCAGGGCTTGGCTAGTGGCAATTAAATCAAATGCAGTGAATTCATAACCTGCTTGATTTTCAATGGATTGGAGAGCATTCTGGAGAGAAGAAATAGCTCGTGATAAAGCAGCAAGATGTCGTGCATTAGTTACTAGGGGACGATCAACCCATTTTTGAGGAAGAGCAAAGTGATTAAGAATTTCTTGCTGAAGTTTTTCCAGACCATTTGGTACATAGACAGAAGCCGGGATAGCAAAATCTGGTAAATGTCCATCTAGAATATCCAGATTTTTTATAGTGTAAAGATCTGGATTTATAAGGTCGTATTTGCTTGCTACCCATAGAGTTTTGTTCTTTATATCGGGTGCTAATTCATCTATTTCTCTTTGGTTAATTTCCTGATCTACAGGAAGAAGATAGAGAATTAAATCGGCATAATCCATAAGCTCTCTGGTCCTTTCAATGCCTTCTTTTTCTATTTCATCGGAGCTCATTCTCAATCCAGCAGTATCATATAAAATAATGGTATAGCCCTGTAAATTGACTCTTTCTTCCAGGTAATCACGGGTAGTTCCAGGCTGAGGGTTAACGATAGCGCGGCTATACTTTAGTAATGCGTTAAAAAGGGAGGACTTACCTGAATTAGTAGGTCCCACCAGACAAATTTTTATTCCTTCACGAATATATTTTCCTTGTGTAGTGCCCTCAGCATATAGCTCTTCTGCTTGTTTTAAAAGATTAGCTATTCTATTTTTTAAATCTTCGGGATTGACTGGAGGGAGGTCCTGGTCAGCAAAATCAATGGCTAATTCACAGCGCAAACGGGTATCCGATATATCATCCAGCAGTTTTTGTAAATGTTGAGAAAGAATACCCTGCACCTGCATCAAAGCAGCTGATTCAGCCATAGCACCGGATGCAAAAACCAGGTCATTCACTGCTTCTGCCTGAGGGAGGTCCATTTTTCCATTTAGGACAGCCCGTAGAGTAAATTCTCCAGGATTTGCCATTCTTGCATCCAGCAGTAGATTTTCCAGGATTTGGGAGGCAATTTGAGGATTTCCATGCGAGGAGATTTCCACCACATCTTCGCCGGTATAGCTATAAGGTGCTCTAAAGACAGTACAAAGCACCTGGTCTATAGCTCTTCCCTCTTTGGTGTGAAAGGTGCCAAACACTACTCTATGAGATGGGCTATTTAGTAGTTTTTTTCGTGGCTTAAAATATTGTGCTACAATGCCAATACTTCCTTTTCCACTAATTCTGATAACATTAATAGCTGCATAACCGGGAGGAGTAATGATAGCACAGATAGGCTCAGATATATCTGTCATTTATAAACTTAGATGTCTTGTTATTTCTTGAGAAAGATGAGCGGGAGTAAAACCAATCAATTCGTTCAGCTGTTCTATTTTTCCATGGGGGACAAAGAAATCTGGATAGCCAAAATTAATCACTTTGCAGGGTGATTCATCCAATAATTGTGCAATACGAGAACCGACTCCACCGGTTATCATATTGGTTTCAAAGGTAAAGATATGGGAGCAGTTTTTGGAGAGTTCAGTTAGCAATTCATCATCTAAGGGTTTTAGGCTACGAAGATTTATCAGCCAGGGATTTAAGCCTTCGTTATTTAATAAGTTCCAGGTTTCTAAGGCTATTTTCCAAGCTCCTCCTTCGGAAAGTAAAGCAATATTTTCACCTTGCTTCACAATTTGAGCTTTTCCCGGGATAAATTCGGGAACAGTATCTTCACTAAGAAAAGCGGTTCCCCGAGGATAACGGATAGCTATGGGTCCTTCTGTATAAGTAGAAGCAAAATTTAGTATAGCAATCAATTCTTTATCATTTGCAGGAGAAAAAATCATAAGATTTGGTATAGCATTTAATAGAGATATATCAAAGCTTCCATGATGAGTGGGTCCATCCTCACCTACTAATCCAGCACGATCAATACAGAAAACAACTGGTAGTTTTGGTAGTGCTACATCATGGATAACTTGGTCTATAGCTCTTTGTAAGAAGGTGCTATAAATGGCAACAAAGGGTTTGATTCCTTTGCAGGCTAGACCAGCGGCAAAGGTCACAGAATGCTGTTCTGCGATTCCTACATCAAAGAATCTTTTTGGGAATCGTTTTTCAAAAGGAGTTAAACCAGTGCCAGAAGACATAGCTGCTGTAATGGCTACTACCTGAGGATTTTTTTCAGCAATTTCACAAATGGTGCTGCCAAAGACTTCACTCCAGCTTTTCATTCCATTAGTAGGTAAAATACCTCTATCCGCATCAAAAGGTTCTACTCCATGGAAAAGGACTGTTTCTTTTTCTGCTGGCAAATAACCTTTCCCTTTTTGAGTAACAACATGGAGCAAGACGGGACCTACCATATGGCGTTGAATCCGTCGGAGCATCGTACAGATTAAATTGATATTATGACCATCAATAGGTCCAATATATTTAAAGCCCAGATCCTCAAAGATGATATTGGGGACCAGGATGTTCATCATTGATTCTTCCAGTTTTTGAGCACCGAGAATAAAAGTTTTACGAAGATTTGAGGGTAAGGTGAAACTAAGATCCCAGATTTGCTGTTTTAGTGTGTTATAAGGACGACTTGCCAGCATTCTTGCCAGATATTTTTGCAGACCTCCCACATTGGGTGAAATGGACATAGCGTTATCATTCAAAATTACGAGGAATTTATCTTTCTGGAGTTGTCCAGCATGATTTAAAGCTTCAAAGCTCATACCTCCAGTTAAAGCTCCATCACCAATGATGGCTACACAATGTCCAGTTTCACGATTGAGGTCTCTTCCACAAGCAAGACCTAAAGCAGCTGATACGGAAGTACTGCTATGTCCGGTAGTAAAAGCGTCATAAGGACTTTCATCCCGATTGGTGAAACCACTCAGTCCGTTAAGAGAACGCAAAGTTTCAAATCTATCGTTTCTTCCGGTCAGGATTTTCCAGCTATAGCTTTGATGACCTACATCCCAGACGATACGGTCTTTCAAGGGGTCAAACACATTGAGTAAGGCGATAGTTAATTCTACTACACCTAAACTTGCAGCGATATGACCTCCAGTTTTGGACACAACATCTATGATACGTTTGCGAACTTCCTTTGCCAGGAGGTTCATTTCTTCCGTTTTTAAGCTTCGGATAGCAGAAGGGTTTTTTATATGTTCTAATATCATAATTAACTTCCTGAATTTGTAACTGCTTTAGGTACGGAGCGCAGTTCTTCACTTTTGACCAGAATAATTTCCAGAATGACCAGAGCTAAAGCTATAGCCAATAGGATTTTCCCTAGTTCATAACCTAAACGAGTAGCAAAAAGCTTATCCTGCCAGTTATCACCTAAGAGCTGGACATTCTTTAAGCCATCGTAATCCATTGGTATAAATTCACTTTCCTGCCGTGGAGTTTCTACGGCTATAACTGTTTCGCTTCTATCTGCTTTCTGCAGAATGTAAATTCCTGGTTGAGAAAGTTTATAGGGACGATTAGAAAGAAGTAAAGTTTCTCCACCTGGAGTTATTAGACTATGAGTATTGATTATATCGCCCACTATATATTTTTCTCCACTAGCAATAGAGGAACTTGTATGTTCCAAACAACGATAAGCAAAAACGGGGAAAGCAGCATCTAACAAAAAAGTAGAGCGTTCTGAGGCGGGATCAAAGTTCCAGAGAATAAATTTATCTTTAGCTAAGGAAAAAACCTCTCCCGAACCTGATAGAAGAGAGTTGATACCCATACCATCTAAATGCCAAAAATCCGAAATTGTATTGAAGTGAAGACTTTTTCCTGCCAAAAGAGCAGTAGTAAAATGGTGTGGATTAATATAATTTATAGATTTTGGCTGAGATTGCCAGGCACCGAATTTTACCTTAAATATATTTTCCAGAAATGACTTGTATTCTGGTGAGATATTAGGTAAAAGACAAAAGAGAGCACCACGATTAGAATTCTGTAAGAAATTGATTATCTCTCTCATCTGCGGTGGAAAAGAAGGTGTACTTAAAAAAATATAGGATTGGTATTGATCTAACATTGAAAGATTAATTTGCTGGGGCTCAATTAAATGTATTTTTCCCTCTGAGCCCGCATATACTCTTAATAGAGAATTTATAGTTGGAGGTAAAGACCTGTTCTGAGTTATAACGGCAATTTGAGGCGAAAAATAAAAGGGGAAGGCAAAATAACTACGATTATCTTCTTCTAAGTAGTCATCCACAACTTCTACATATCCACTCTGCCATCCATCCTTTTGCAGGTCTATGACCATACTTTGATTAACAGTTTGACGAGCTGGAAGATTAACAAACTTTTCTCCCACCTTTGCCTCTCCCAAAACGGTTCTAATTAGCACTTCGTTACGGTCCTGATTTCCATAATTGGTGAGTTTGAACTCAATTGTTTGCCTTCTTGATTTTTCTGCTAGTTTAGGTAAGACTTGGGCTTGTGAGCAGCTGAGATTGGAAAAATCCTTATTTTCAGCTATATTGATCACTTGCAGAGTTAAATCAGGATCGGAAGGATACTCTTGTTTTTGACCATCGGTGATGAGATAAATTTCTTGATTGGCAAATTGAGTTTCCTGTAAGCGGTTTTTTGCCTGTTTTAGCATAGCTGGTAGAGTTAAAGGTTCATAGGTAACGCTTATTGATTCAATGATGTTTTCCGGTATAGAATTGGCATAAATCTGGGAATGAAGGCGATTCCAGTTTTCATCTGAACACACCGGTATTAAACGGTCATCGGGATTAGAAAGTGAATTTATCTTTTTTAAAGCATCCTTTGCCCGATCTAAGTTGCTTCGGGAATCATATACATAATTCATACTGTAGGAGTTATCTATTAGAACCGCTAAAGCTGTTGGCGGATGATGAGCAGAAGGTTTTAATCTAGGAGAAGAAAATAATGGTCTAGTAGCAGCTAGAGTTACGAGTAAAATAATAAGCATTCTGATGATAAGCAGAAGGATATTCTTAAATCGGGTTTTCTTTTTTTCTTGTTCCTGACTGGTTTTAATGAAGCGGATAGTAGGAAAAACAACCTGCTTTGGTTTTTTCTTAGCTAGCAGCCAGATAAGTAATGGAAGAATAGCTGCGGCTAAAAAGAAAAGGAACTCTGCATTGAGAAAACTTAAGCTACCCATAGCTCAGGGCATTCCCACGCCCAATGACATAAGTAATTCACTGTCTTTAAGTTTCATTCCTTTATTATTCAAGGAAAAGTCTATACGGAAAATATTGAAATTATAACCACCACCAATAGTGTAGTTGATATTCTGAGTTCCATAAAAGTTGTGACTATATAGTCCAGCCCGAAGAGCCAGTGATTTACTAACACTTTCTGTACTGTAGTTTTGTGAACCCCAGGTCCAGATATATTGTCCGCCAAGATGGTAGGTAGTATCAGTGGATTGAGATATTTTTCCCTGTACTCCTAGATTTAAGTTAAAGTTATCGGTTCCATATTGAATACCCAGAGCTATTCTACTTTGAATTACTTCAGAATTATAATGTTCCCAATATAGGCGCGAAAAGATGTCGTAAGCTGCTAAACCAGAGGTGAAACTTCCTGTCTGGATGGTAAAACCTAAATCGGTAGAAAAGCCATTAAGTTTGTCATCTATGAAAGAATTGGGATTGGTAGATTCAAGATAGACCAGTCTTCCGGTTAAATATTTAAGATTTAAACCGACGCTAATAGGAAGCCAGGAATCATCACTACCGGCAAGAGTAGCTTGAACTTTATCCAGTTTATAATCGTAATAACGATATCCATAACCGGTTTCAGGTGTTTCCACGATATGAATAGAAGCGACCGGTTGATAAGTCCAAGCCGTTTGTTTTGCTAGCAGTGAAAAATATTTTAACTGCTTAGGTTTCAGGATATTGCTAAATTGCGCTGCTTCAGCAAATGTTATGGGGTCATCACTTTTAATTCTAAATGAACCCATCAACACACTAGAATTATTATTACCTATCAAGGCTGGATTGGAATAACTGGAATAAAAATCTCCTGCATAAGTGACATTCAACCCGCCCATACCTATGGCAATAGGAGAAACATTATTTTCGGGAAGAGCATAATCATAGCTTTGAATAATAGGCATATCTGAATTCTGAGCAAAAATACCAAGAATGCAAAAGAGAAATAGGGATGTTAATATCTGTTTCATATCGGTTCTTTCTCCAGTTTTTGTCTAACCCAATTAGCTACAAAGTAACCTACAATACCAGTCACAATACCAGCTACTGCATCAATAAACCAGTGATAATGGCAGTAAACCGTAGAGATAGATAAGAAGAAAGCTATTACACAGAACACATATCCCCATTTACGCACATACTTCAATCCTGCGATAGTGAGCACTATGGTTATGGCGATATGAGAACTGGGAAAAGCCCCACCCCAATGTCCACTATGATTGTAGATAAAAGCCATAATCCTGGTAAAAAATCCATAACGGTAGGAATGAGCTAACTGATAGCCTTCAGGAAAATAACGACCTCCAACAACAGGAACAAGACTATAAAAGAAATAGCAAAAATAGAAGACAAAGGTAAGATTAAATATCAGCTCATTAAAGCCTTTTTTATTCTTGAAATAGAGGTAAGTAGGCAGACCTGCAATCATAGGATAATAGCAAAAATAGGCAAAATGGAAAAATTCCTGGGCAAACCAGTTGTCATATTTTTTGCCCCAGACTAGAGAAGGATAATAACCAAAGATTTTGTAATCAATATCACTGAAGAAGGTATCCAGCCACTCAGGATAGACAATACGACAAACTGAATGAAGAGAGGTATAAAAATAAGTAAAAAGCAATACCGGATAGATGCTTCTGATAAATCTAAGTATTTGGAGTAGCTTAGGATGCATCACTGAAGCATAGGAGCGTTCCAACCATGCCATAAGTAGAATAAAGGTAATGATACTGATAAATCGTGGGAGGTGAATAGCAGGTTGTTCTGCTCTTCCCACAAAGATACCAATCATCATATAGATAATAATCCAAGCACAATAAGCTATAGTTATGATATCAATAGCACTTAAGAAAGGTTGAGTTTTACTTTCCACTTCTACTAGTGTGGTCTTTTTATCTTTTACCAGAACCTCAGAAACATTGTTGGACATTTTAGATTTCGCCTAACCGTTTGGATAGAATAAAATTAAGCACTCCCATAATAATAGCGATAGCCCAGATAATTACGATAAAATGAGGGGGTAAATCCTTTCTAAAAGTAGGCATAAAAGTGTAAAAAATATGAGTTAAAAGCACCGGAAGAATGACAATAACATACTGAGCAAAACGCACTTGCTTCCATATGAAAGTAATTAATCCGGCAACGATTAAAGAAATAATCATAGGACCAGGTGCAAAATAAAGTAGATAACCGCTATAAGTAAAGATACCTCTTCCACCTTTAAAATTATTGGTTATAGGAAGACAATGTCCAATCAACATCGCCAGTCCATAAAGCAACATAACGCTTTTATCATAAAGGAATTCAGCACCTTCTATAACTCCAGAATAATTAAGCCAACGCATCAGGTATTCTATAATAATTAAAAAGATGAAAGCCTTGAGAATATCCAGTAATCCCACGAGCACTCCTAGAGGACGACTCACATTAACAAAGATATTTTCTGTATCTGCCAAGCCTGTGCCAACCTTATAAATATTCAGAGAGCGGAAGTTTTTGGCAACTACTCGTGCGGTGGAAATGCAACCATAAAAATAGGCAATGATAATGATTAGAATTAAAATCAGGTATATCAATTTGATCCTCCATAATTTCTAGAACCAAAGATAATGGTGCCCAGACGTAGCATATTGGAACCTTCTTCCAGAGCTACCAGGTAATCTTCACTCATACCCATAGAAATGTATTTCATTTCAACCTCAGGTATTTTTTCATCTTCTATTTTTTCTTTTAATTTCCATAGTTTTCTAAAATAGGGACGAGTGTTTTTCGGATCAGGGCTCAGCATTCCAATAGTCATTAATCCTTTAATATTAAGACAGGGCAAAGCAGCAATCTGCCAAATTATATCTATTGCATTTTCAGGGTTAACTCCACTTTTAGTGGTTTCAGCAGTAGTATTAACCTGAATTAAAATATCCTGAGTGAGATTTTGTCTTCTCAGCGAACGATTAAGTTGTTGAGCTATATATAAACTATCTATAGATTGGATAAGCATTGGTTTTAATTTTAAAAGATTGTTTATTTTATTGGTTTGGAGATGACCAATAAAATGGAATCCTTCATAAAGAACGGTTAAAAAGGGGATTTTGCGCAACGCTTCCTGCACCTTGTTTTCTCCGATATGGGAAATGCCATTTCGCAGAGCTTCCTCTATTACTTCTACAGGATGAGTTTTCGTGACAGCTACAATGGTCAGGTCATCTTCGGGTCTGCCCAAAGAAATAAGTTTTGCCTTAGTCTGTTCTTTTATTTTCTTAATATTGTCCGCAATACTGGACATTCAAGCTCCTTTTATCATATGTTTATTGAAAAATCTTTTTTAATCATTATCAGTAATTGTCAAGCATAATTTACTTTTATTTACTATCATACAAGCTTTTACCGATAATACAGTACCGGCTAAAGTGAAGTAAATAGTTTTAATAAAAGTAATTAAGATGAAGCTTTAGATTCTTGATAGAGATGGAAAACCTCAAAAACCTCTACTGGTAAACGTTGAGCTTTCCCTTCACAGGCAAAAACGCCTAGCATCTGTGCTTCAAAACAAAGCTGTCCGCTAGAATCATATATCTGTTGAATCCAATGTTGTTTTATCCTGTTTATTTCATCAAACCAGCTTTTAATAGTGATCAAATCTTCATGCTGGATAGCTCTTTTATAATCCAAAGTGAAATTTCGGATAAGAATCTGCAGATTGAGTTCTTTCATTCTTTTAATAGACATTCCCATTTTTATCATAGCTTCCACTCTAGCAGCTTCCAGTAATTGAAGATAATTAGCATTGTTGAGATGTCCATATACATCACATTCGTAGCCATATATTCTTTTCTGGAATTCAAATATCATAGTGCAACTCCGTTTTCTTAATAACCTCGCTGCAATTTATTCTTGACCAATAAAAGCAGCGTAATTCATAGGTAATAACAATATCTGATATGAGGATTATATGTCTAAGAAAAATGTCAATCCTAAAATTTCCCCCAGTGGGAAACAAGATAAGCAAAAGATGTTATCTCAGAAAGAAGTAAAGAAAAAACTACGGGGGAAAGTCAAACCTTCTAACGAGATGGTTCCAATAATTGAACCTGGGAAAACTCTATCTCAAAAGAGCTGGCTTCCCTGGGTCTTAATGATTTTTCTATTTGTGTTTGTATGTTTGCTCTATTTTCCAGTGGCTTTTCAGCATATGGTTCCTCCATCCTCGGATACTGCTCAATGGGAAGGCGCTGCACATCAGATCATTGAGTATAATAAGACTCATAAAGATCCAGCTTTATGGACGCAGAGTATGTTTTCTGGTATGCCTTCTTATATGATATCTTTTCCTAATCGCTATCCTTTTTTGGAAAACATCACTAAGCTAACAGATAAGGTTATCAATTGGAGGATATTCCTGTTATTTGTAGGAGCTCTGGGGATATTTTTGTTACTTCGTCATCTCAAGTTAGATATCTGGGCTTGTTTTTTAGGAGCAGTTGCATTTATGTTTTCCTGTCACTGGATGGGGTTATTAGAGATAGGACACAATACCAAGTTCCGTGCCATAATGTATATCCCCTGGGTCATCTGGGCTTTACTTTATTTAAAGGAAAAACCAGGATTACTTGGACTTGGTTTCCTTAGCACCACCTTGATAATGCAATTGAGAGAGAATCATCCTCAAATTAGCTACTATCTCTATCTATTTGTAGGATTGTACTGGATTTGGCAATTAATTGTAAGTATCAAAGAGAAAAATTTAAAGAAATTCTGGCAGTTTACTGGATTATTGGTACTGGCTTTTCTGATAACAGTCTTGGCAGTAATGAATCCTTATTTGAGTACCTGGGAATACAGTAAATATACCTCTCGTGGCAGTGCCGGTGGTTTAGAAATCAGCTATGCTCAACAATGGAGTTTTCATCCTCTGGAAATCATTACCTTGATTATTCCTAATTTCTTTGGAGGCGTAAGTCCTGATTACTGGGGCTATATGCCTTTCACTCAGACTTATAACTATTTTGGAATAGTAGTTCTTGCTTTGGCAATAATAGCTTTATGCGGGAAAAAACATCGTCGGACAGCCACTTTTCTGGGAATCTGCTCTTTAATCTTTTTGATTATGTCCTTTGGTAGTGCTACACCACATCTTTCTAATCTATTTTTCAAATATCTTCCTTATTTCAATAAATTCCGAGTGCCCTCTATGATTTTGATAATGGTTCAGATCCTGGCAGTAGTTATGGCAGGATTGGGCTTGGACACTCTTTTTAGTTTGACGGAAGAAGAAAGAAAGAAATGGAGTAAAGGACTTTTCAAGGCTTTCTGGATTTGTGGGATAATCTTTATGGTTTGGTTGATTTTAGCTAAACCTATTTTTGGAGGGTTGTCTTTTGCTAGTGCCCAGGAAAAGCAACAACTAGCACAATATAATATGACAGAAATTCCAGCAGATATTCGTGCTACTCGTCTTAATATGTTATATACCAGCGGTATATTAAGTCTTCTATTGTTAACAATTAGTATCGGACTGGCATATCTATATAGTGTGAAGAAATTGCCTCAACTAGTCTTTGCAATTCTGTTGGCTGCAATCGTCTTTATTGATCTGTATACCTATACCGGTAAGTTTCTCAAGAAGGATATTCTTCAACCTGTTCAGGAATATAAGGAACGCTTTGCATCCCAGGATTATGATGAATATCTACTAGCTGATAAAAGTAATTATAGAATTTACCCTGTAGATAACAATATAATAAGTAACGCTCGTTTGCCTAAGACTACAGGAGAATGGGCATATTATCATCAAATAGTTACAGGTTATTCTGCCGCAAAACTTTCTCGTTATGATGCGTTATTGAACTATATGCAGGATAGTGTAAAAGGACCTGGAGAATGGCGTGATTATCTCATTGGAATATTTAGTCCTGAACAAGGAGAAATTCCACAAGAAAAACCTACTAATATAATGGATATGCTATCAGTAAAATATCTTCTGCATCCTGAACACCTTCCGTATGATTCATTATTGACCAATATTCATCCAGTTTTTGATGGAAGCGATAATGTGATAGTATATAAAAATAATAGAGCTTTACCTCGTGCTTGGTTCGTTGATTCAGTGCAGAAAGTTGCTCCAGCCGATTCTATTTTACCGCTTTTGCGGAAAAAAACTTTTAATCCGCGTCATCTAGCTTATATAGAAACAGACATAAAAGATGTGCAAGCTCCTGATTCCAGTAAAGTAGTTCAGACGGTTAATGAATTGCATAATCTTGCCTATGATGTATATACTGATAAACCTTCCTTCTTAGTCTTAAGCGAAGTATATTATCCAGCCGGATGGAAAGCAAAGTTAGATGGGAAAGAAATTCCTATCTATCCTACTAATTATGTTCTTCGTGGAGTACAGATTCCAGCTGGTCAGCATAAACTGGAACTTGTCTTTGCACCAAAATCCTATACTCTTAGTATTCGTATGAGTTTGATTGGATTACTTGTTAGTTTATTGACTTTGATTGGTGGTTTAATCTGGAATTGCAGAAGAATTAATAAAGTTAAAGAAGGTTAAATTAATACTAATAATAAACTGATATGATAATAAACCAAAAAGAATATAAAAGCGTGTGGTGGGAACATAATTGTCTGTATGCGATTGACCAGAATAAGCTTCCTTGGGAACTGTCCCTAGTAGAATTCAAAGATTACAGACAAGTGGCTCAAGCTATAAAGGATATGACAGTTAGGGGAGCTCCAGCAATTGGAACAGCAGCTGCTTATGCTATGGCATTAGCTGCACAAGTTGCTTCTGAAGATAGATTTCGTGCAGAATTAAGGGAGGCAAGAAAATATCTTATTGAAACTCGTCCTACTGCAGTAGATTTACTTAATGGTATAAATTATGTCTATGAGCAGACGATAAAGTTTATTCCAGATATTAAGCATTGTCGTCAAGTTGCCATACTAGCAGCGCAGGAATTTGCTAGACATAGTGAAGAGGATTGTCGTGCGCTAGGAGAAGTAGGCAGTGAAATTATACCTGATAAGGCACGAATCCTTACTCATTGTAATGCAGGTGCTTTAGCTACGGTGGATTGGGGCACAGCTCTTTCAGCTATAAGATTTGCTCATCGTCAAGGTAAAGATATTTTTGTTTATGTTAGCGAAACTCGTCCTCGTTTTCAAGGTGCACTCCTGACAGCATTTGAATTGGAACAGGAAGGCATTCCTCATTCCATCATTCCCGATAGTGCTTGTGGATTTTATTTTTGGAAAAAGGAAATTGATTTAGTTATTACAGGTGCAGATCGTATCTGCTTAAATGGAGATGTAGCAAATAAGATTGGTACTTATGTAAAAGCAGTCTTGGCACGATATCATAAAGTTCCCTTTTATGTGGCTGCTCCACTTTCTACTTTTGACTTATGTTGCAGTCACGGAAGAGATATACCCATTGAATATCGCAGTGAAGAGGAAGTAAAACAATTTGCTGGTATCCCTACAGCCAATCCTACTTCCCCAGCTCTTAATCCTGCTTTTGATATCACTCCGGCTAAACTTATAACGGGAATTATCACTCCCCGAGGCATTTTTCCTGCTTCTGAGGCAGCTCAAAAGGTACAAAATAATTATGAATAAAGAGATTGATTTACTCATAAAAGGTGGCATTATCCTCTGTATGGATAATGAGATGCAGAATCTAGAAAACTACCAGATTGCCATTGATAATGGTCGCATTATTGATATCTGTCCCACTGAAAGTAAAGATTACATTGCTCGCAAGATTCTGGATGCTTCTGATTGCATTATTATGCCAGGTCTAATTAATGCTCATACTCATCTTCCAATGACTTATTTTCGCGGTTTAGCGGATGACCTTCCACTGGAAATTTGGTTAAACAACTATATTTGGCCCTTGGAAGCAAAAATACTGAATAGAAAGTTCATCTATAATGCTTCTCTTCATGGAGCAGCAGAAATGCTGAAAAATGGCATAACTCAGATACACGATATGTATTTTGATATGCCAGCAATAGCTGATGCCTGTACAAAAGTCGGTTTACGTGCTATTATTGGAGAAGCATTCTTGGATAGTAATACCAGCTCTCCGGAAAAGCTTCCTGAACTTGGTAACAAGATGCTACAAATGAGACAGCGCTACAAAGATAATCCTTTGGTAGATTTTAATCTTGCTCCGCATTCAATTTATGGCTGTAGCCGTAAAACACTGGAGAAATGTGCTCAAATAGCAGAAGAAACAGGAATATTACTACATATGCATCTTTCTGAAACAAAGTCGGAAGTGGAACAGTGTGTTCAGGATTATGGTCTGAAACCAGTTTTTTATCTTAAAGATATAGGCATCCTTGATTTACCCGCAGTTTATGCTCATGGAGTCTGGATGGATGAAGAAGAGATAGAGTTGCTCTCAGAGGTTCCTGCTTCTATTGCTATCTGCACGGAAAGTAATCTCAAACTTGCCTCTGGTATTCTGCCCCTGGCAACCTATAAAAAGTATGGAGTAAATCTTTGCTTTGCCACAGATGGAGTAGCTTCTAATAATAATCTGGATATCCTATCAGAAATGGATGTTACAGCTAAATTGCATAAGGTGATGAATAAAGATCCCGCTTTTCTTCCAGCAGTGGATATAGTTAAGATGGCAACTTGTGATGCAGCTAAAGCTCTTGGTATTTCGGGGAAACGAGGTTCTTTGGAAGTAGGTAAAGATGCAGATATATGTATTCTCAATCTTTCAGAATTGGAAAGCCAACCTCTCTATAATCCTTATTCTCACATTGTCTATGCAATGACTTCAAGGAATGTGCGTGATGTTATTGTTAATGGTAAAATAATGTTGGAAAATGGAAGGCTTACTCAGGTAGATGAATCTGCTCTGATAGCTACCGCTAAAGAGCAAAAAGAATATATCCTAAAGCAATTGTCAAAGTGAAATCAATAAAAAATAGACGAGCTGAACATGACTATTTTATCCTGCAAAAAATAGAAGCAGGTATTGTCTTAACTGGCAGCGAAATAAAATCTATTCGGGCAGGTAATGTTAATTTTAGAGATAGTTATGCTAAAATTGAAGATGGGGAATGCTGGTTATTCAATCTCCATATCAGTCCCTGGGAAAAATCTGCCCATTTTGTACCTAACCCTAATCGTAAACGCAAGTTATTACTTCATAAAAGAGAAATAATCCGTTTAAAATCCAAGGT
>Ga0265294_10005126_pt1 | contig 16062 bp, 16 predicted proteins | sample MunlanPumphouse3_FD_192504 | JGI IMG/M metagenome (GOLD analysis project Ga0265294, IMG submission 192504) | Groundwater microbial communities from a municipal landfill in Southern Ontario, Canada - Pumphouse #3 | ecosystem: Environmental > Aquatic > Deep subsurface > Groundwater | place...
TTTATAGGAGGAATGTATGTATACACCGAAACCAGAACGATATGATTCCATGAAATACAACCGCTGTGGAAAGAGCGGTTTACAGTTACCGGCCATCTCCTTGGGGCTTTGGCATAACTTTGGAGACCAGACGTCCCTCTCCAATGCAAGAAAGATGCTGCATACAGCATTTGATCTTGGCATCACACACTTTGACCTGGCAAATAACTATGGGCCACCTCCGGGGTCTGCTGAGCTGAATTTCGGCAAGTTACTTGCCCAGGATTTTCGCTCTCACCGTGATGAGCTGATCATCTCCAGCAAGGCAGGGTATTTGATGTGGCCCGGTCCCTACGGGGAGTGGGGGAGCAGGAAATACCTTCTCAGCAGCCTTGACGCATCCCTGAAGAGGATGGGGCTGGACTATGTCGATATCTTCTATAGTCACCGTTACGATCCTGATACTCCGCTTGAAGAGACCATGGGAGCTCTTGCCTCCGCATATAAGATGGGAAAGTGCCTGTATGTCGGGATCTCTTCCTATTCAGCAGAGAAGACGAGAGAGGCACATGCAATCCTGAAGGATATGGGTGTACCGCTCTTGATTCATCAACCGTCCTATTCAATGCTGAATCGTTGGGTGGAAGAATCATTGCTTTCCACGCTGGATGAGTTGGGAGTTGGGACCATCTGTTTCTCTCCACTTGCACAAGGCATGCTAACCGACAAGTATCTGGGAGAAATTCCTGAAGATAGCAGAGCGGCAAGAAAGGGTAGTTCTCTTAGTCAGCAGATGCTGACAAAGGAAAACCTTGAGAATATCAGGTCACTTAATGCAATCGCGCAGGAACGTGGCCAGAGTCTTGCCCAAATGGCGCTTGCATGGTGCATGAGACGTAAAGAGATCACCAGTGTGCTTATTGGTGCCAGTTCGCCTGAACAGATTAAGGAAAATGTCGCAACCCTCGAAAACCTGGATTTCAGTGATGAGGAACTTAAGCGGATTGATTCCTTTGCAAAGGAAGGAAATATTAACCTTTGGGCAAGGTCAAGCAATAATTGACATTTGCATCGGCTTCTGTTATATTGTACCCAACTTAATTAGGAGAAACAAGCCTATGGCTACAGTATACGATTTCAAAGCCGTGAAGAATGATCAGGTTGAATTGGATTTTTCCTCTCTGGAGGGGAAGACCCTGCTGATTGTGAACACCGCAAGTAAGTGTGGGTTTACCCCTCAGTATGAGGAGCTCGAGAAACTGCATCAGCAGTATAAGGACCGTTCACTGGTAGTGATCGGGTTTCCTTGTGATCAATTTGCACACCAAGAGCCGGGTAGTGATGCAGATATCAAGGAATTCTGTTCAATCAACTATGGGGTGACCTTTCCTCTGATGAGTAAGGTGAAGGTGAATGGAAAGGAAGCTCATCCACTCTTTACTTGGCTGAAAAAGCAAGCTCCAGGAGCCCTTGGAGGGACGGTTAAATGGAATTTTACCAAATTCCTGGTGGAGAAGGATGGGGTAACGGTACATCGTTACGCCCCAAAAGATTCTCCTCTTGCCATTATCCCGAAGCTTGAGGAGGTGCTGTGATGGCTTATCCACAACTACTGCTTTCAAACCAACTCTGTTTCCGATTCTATGCCTTGGAACGGGAACTGATGGCTGCTTACCGCCCACTACTCAATCACCTGGGACTGACCTATGCCCAGTACATCACCATGCTCTACCTCTGGGAACATGAAGAGGGTACAGTAGGTGAACTCTGTACTGCACTCAGCCTGGATACAGGGACGATGAGTCCGCTTTTAAAGAGGTTGGAGAGCTCGGGTATGATCGAGAGACATAGACTGCCAAGTGATGAGCGAACCGTGATGGTCCAACTTACTGACAAAGGAAGGGAGCTGGAGCAGAAAGCTATCTCTGTCCCTGAGCATATTGCCTCCTGCTTACTCTCAAACGACAAGAGTGAACAGGGAAGAAAGTATCAGGCACTGAAAGAGATGCTTGATGAGACACTCACTCAACTGAAGGATTCCCGCAATGAACGGGAACAAGAAAGGTAGGGCGATGAAACGGAAAGGCTTGCTCTCCATTGGCGATATTCTGGCGATGCTTGTTATGCTTACTTCCTGTGCTACAACGGGAAAGTATCCTCCTTTAGATACCGTTAATTCCCTTGATCTCGACCGTTATCTCGGTTCATGGTATGAGATCGCTCGATACCAGCACCGTTTTGAAAAGAATCTGGTTGGGGCAAAAGCCGACTATTCCCTTAGGGATGATGGAAGGATCCAGGTGATCAATAGTGGTATCAAGGGAGATCTGGAAGGAAAAGTAACATCGGTCAAGGCAATCGCTTGGAGACCTGATGAGCATTTTCCTGGTCGCTTGAAGGTGAGATTCTTCGGCCTCTTCACCTCTGATTATCTTGTCTTTGGATTGGATGAGGAATACCAGTGGGCACTTGTTGGTAGTGATGATCGTGATTTCTTGTGGTTCCTTTCACGTACACCAGAGGTGAGTGATGATACGCTGGATACCATGAAAGCTATTGCTGTCGCTCAGGGGTATGATATGGAACAGCTCTTCCTGGTTCCCCAGAAAGAGCGTTGATAGTTGATAATTCGTTTTCGTTGGGGAGGTGCTTCTTGTGAGGTGCCTTCCCGTTTTTTAGCCGACCTTTGTCTGTGAATCTTCATCCTTGTAAGAGGTCATCAGAACGGGAAGACCTTGCTTCTCAAAAATGGAACGAGCCATGGACAGTTCGTCTTTGGTGGGTTCATGTACATCTGAGAGTGAGTAGGTGAGATGCAACTGTTCCCATTTGTACTGTCCCATGCGATGGTAGGGAAGCAGCTCCACCTGTTCAATGCAGCTGAAGGAGGTGAGGAAAGAAGCCAATGCTTCCAACTTTTTCTCTTCCAGAGTCCAGGAAGGGACGAGTACGTGACGTAGCCAGACCCGCTTCTTGATTTTCTGTAGATAGGAAAGTGTTGCCAGGGTATTGGCGTTCCCCATGCCGGTAAGGCTGAAGCAGAGTTTATCATCAAGACTCTTGATATCGAGCAAGACCATATCCACTGCATCCAGTACCGGTTTTGAGATTTCCAAGGGAACGCTTCCTGCTGTATCCAACGCCGTGTGGATTCCCTCCCTCTTCAGGCGGCTTATGAGCTCCAGGGCAAAATCTGGTTGTCTCAGTGGCTCTCCGCCACTGATGGTAACCCCTCCATCCTTGATGAAGTTCTTGTAGCTGAGGATGTCATGGACCACTTCATCAACACTTTGGGAAGTGCCACCTTTCATGTTCCACGTGTCTGGATTGTGACAGTATCGACAACGCAGGGAGCATCCCTGCAGAAAGACAACATACCTGAGCCCAGGTCCGTCCAACGTCCCAAAACTCTCAACACTATGAATGTTTCCCTGTACGCTCATACATACCTCCTTACAGGCTTCCGTGGAAGGTGCGGTTGATGACATCAAGCTGTTGTTCACGGGTGAGCTTGATGAAGTTCACTGCATATCCACTTACCCTGATCGTTAGCTGGGGATATTTCTCTGGGTGGTCCATGGCATCGAGCAATGTCTCCTTCTCCATGACATTCACGTTGATATGGTGTCCTTCCTCGATAAAATATCCATCAAGCAGCGTGACCAGATTTGCCACCTGCATCTGCTTATCCTTTCCGAGGGTCTGTGGGATGATCGAGAAGGTGTAACTGATTCCATCCTGCGCATCGTCATAGGAGAGCTTTGCCACACTCTTCATACTTGCAACACAACCCTTCTTGTCCCGTCCATGCATCGGGTTTGCACCCGGTGCGAATGGCTCGCCAGCCTTTCTCCCATCCGGGGTGCTCCCTGTCTTCTTCCCATAGACCACGTTGCTGGTGATGGTAAGGACGGAGAGGGTTGGGATACTCTTTCGGTAGGTCGTATGTCTTCTCATCTTGGTGATGAAACCTCTTACCAGATCCTTGGCAATTGCATCAACCTGCTCGTCATTGTTTCCGTAGGTGGGGAAGTCTCCTTCGATCTCAAAATCGACAGCGAGTCCCCGCTCATCCCTGATAGGTCTTACCTTTGCATACTTGATGGCTGAGAGGCTGTCGGCAACGACACTCAATCCAGCGATTCCCCCTGCCATGGTGCGCATTACCTGTGCATCATGAAGGGCCATTTCAAGTCGTTCATAGCTGTACTTGTCATGCATGTAGTGGATGACATTCAAGGTATCGATATACAGTTTTGCAAGCCAGCTGCTCATTGCCTCATAGCGGTCCAATACGGTGTCATAGTCAAGAATATCATCGCCTAACGGCGCCAGTTTAGGTCCAATCTGTTCTCCGCTCTTCTCATCCCTTCCTCCGTTGATTGCGTAGAGCAAGGTTTTTGCCAGATTCACCCGAGCACCGAAGAATTGCATCTGCTTGCCTAACTCCATGGCTGAGACACAGCATGCAATGCCATAGTCATCACCGTAATTCTTCCTCATCAGGTCATCGTTCTCATACTGGATCGAGGAGGTCTCGATGGAGAGACGGGCGCAGAACTTCTTGAAGGGCTGTGGAAGACGGTCACTCCAGAGTACTGTAAGGTTCGGTTCAGGAGCCGGACCAAGATTGGTAAGGCTGTGCAGGAACCGGTAGCTCATCTTGGTAACCAGATGACGCCCATCGTGGCCAACACCACCAATGGATTCAGTCACCCAGGTGGGGTCGCCACTGAACAGCTCATCATAGGAGGGGGTCCTGAGGAATCGAATGATACGGAGTTTCATGATGAAATGATCAACCAATTCCTGGATTTCCGATTCATTGAAACGGCCGCTCCCCAGATCTTTCTCTGCATAGATGTCAAGGAAGGTGGAGACCCTTCCCAGGCTCATAGCGGCTCCGTTCTGTTCCTTGGTTGCTGCAAGGAAGGCAAAATACAACCACTGGATGGCTTCCTTTGTATCGGTTGCGGGCTTAGAGATATCATAGCCATAGGTGGCTGCCATCTCTTTCAGCTCCAGAAGGCTGCGGATTTGCTCGCTGAGCTCCTCACGGTCGCGGATGACCTCCTCAGTCATTGCATCAAAGTGGAAATTATCCTTTGCGCTCTGCTTTTCCTTGATCAGGTAATCGATACCATAGAGGGGAACTCTTCGATAATCACCGATGATCCTTCCCCTCCCGTATGCATCGGGAAGTCCTGTAATGATGCCGCTGTGACGTACCTTACGCATCTGTTCTGTGTATACGTCGAAGACTCCGTCATTGTGTGTCTTGCGATACTTGAACACTTCATCAATGGACTCTGGAAGGGTACGATTGTAGGCTTTCAACTCGGTATGTACCAGTCTGATACCTCCAAATGGCATGATGGCACGTTTGAGTGGTTCATCGGTCTGCAAGCCGACAATTTGCTCAAGATCTCGGTTGATGTATCCATCCTTGTGGCTGACAATTGTGGATATGGTATGTTCATCGATGTCATACATGCCGCCACGCTGGCGCTCGATCTCGAGAAGTTCCTTGAGTTCTCCCCACAGTTTCTCTGTCCGTTCAGTGGGCCCTGCAAGGAAGGATTCGTCCCCGTCATAGGGGGTGTAGTGCTCTGTGATGTACTTTCTTGTATTGATTTCGTAATATGTATCTTCACTCATGGTGTTTCCCCTTTCTGTAAGTTTTCGTATACTTCAGATACGTTAGATTTACCATGATGACGATATTTGTTCTGTGATTGAAATCACAAACCAAGTAAAAAAGTAGGAGTTAGAAATACTGTGTCCAATATATGTGATGGTTGTAGTAATGATCTCTGCCTGAGAAATGTACCACTCTTCTCTTCTTTGCAACGTGATGCCGTGCATGCGCTCACCAGTGAGATGGAACACCGTCGCTACAAGAAGGGAGAGATTATCGTACGGGAAGGGGAGAAGGCCTCTGCTTTTACTGTCATCAGGGAGGGGAGTGCCAAGGCATATCGCATCACACCGGACGGTAGAGAGCAAATCCTCTATATTTTTCCTGCAAACGACTATTTTGGTGCCAGATTCCTTTTCACAGAGGAGCGGGTTCCCTACACGGTGGAAGCTCTGGAACCAACAACGGTTTGTATCCTGAATAAGACCAATTTCGCAAATCTCCTGGCTGAACACAGTCAGGTTGCCATCGAGATCATTGAGGCCATGGCAAACCGGATGAGCCGGCTTGAGAGTGCCATGCAGAGCATGGGAGGGCGCAATGCCGATATGCGGATTGCCAGCCTCCTTCTGGAGTTCAAGGAATCGTATGGGCACTACAATGGCAAATTCCTTGAAATAACCCTCCCCTTGAGTAGGGAGGGCCTTGCCAATTATCTGGGGATTGCACGGGAGACACTGAGCCGAAAACTCACGCAATTCGAGGAAGAAGGGATCATTCTAGCAGTGGGGAACCGTGTGATCCGTATACTGGATATTGCAAGACTCACTGAGCTCTCATACCTTGTTGACTAGATACCATTTACTGCTTGCTTGCTCTCTCGTGGATTGCCTCTATCTCTTCCTTGCCAATCATTCTAGTGAGAAGGAACGATATTATGATGATACCTGGGATGTCGATAAGCAACCGGGTAAGTGCAAATGGTGCGCCCAAGGCTGAGAATTCGAAGAGAATCATCGGAATCTTGGTAGTGGACCATGCCCCGATAAAGATAAGGACATTGGAGAATGTCACTCCCTTTTTCATAAACACCGCTGCCACAGGGAAAGCTCCATACAGGGGGCCTGCTGCAGCAGAGCCAATGAAGAGGGAGAGCAGTATTCCCTTCAATCCACTTCCTTTTCCCATGAATTTTACCATTGTCTGTTTTGGCACCCATACATCAAGAAGACCTAGCAGTACAAAGATTGGAGGAATGACCAACAACATTTCCTTCAGCTGCATGACGGTAATATTGAAAACGCCTGTTCCCAACTCTTGATTGAATAGGCTGAGGATCCCCAACAGTACCAGAACGAGCAGAAATGAACTGTAGCGTTTTACCAGAGTTGTCATAACACCACCTCCAGAACTGTTCCGATTGCAAAGGCAACAATAAATGAGAATATGAATGCAAGTGTATTTCGGTAAAGCGTCAAGCGCTTTCCAAAGTACTGTATCTCTATGGGTAGGGTTACTACACCCACCATCATCAGCGTTGAGATGAAGGCGCCGATTTGCATATAGCCAGCTCCTCCCTCAAGAAGCAAGGCAGCAGTGGGGAATGCCACAAAGCCTGGTATCAGGGTAACCGAGCCTACAATGGCAGCAAGGACAACACCAATCCATCCAGAGTCCTTGCCAATAATCCTTACAATGGTCTCATGGTCGAGGATGCTGAGCAGGAGGCTGACGAATAGAATAACGACAAGAAATTGGGGAAGAATATTCTCAAATGCTCTCCACGCTTTCATGAGCGCTTTTTTTGTCTTTTCCCTGTCCTTTAGAAAAGAGAGTAATAATAAAAGTGCTGTAACACTATAGAGTATCAGGTTCATGTGAAGGTCCTTACAGTAAAGATACAACAATGTATAGCAAATTTACTTGCTATTGGCAATCATATGTGCATATTATTGTGGGTATAAGACATGAATAAGGGAATTAACGGCCCTTCGATGCAGATATGTATCCCATTATTTCCTTGCGAAATTGCTACTGGTGGAGTACGCTTGTGGTAGAAGGGAGTTAGATAATATACGAAATGGAGGTTATGTATGGCGAACGTACAATCAATTCTGGACCAAAAGGGAAGCACCGTTTACAGTATCACACCTGAGGATACCTTGGCTCATGCCCTTTTGAAACTTACCGAACATAAGATTGGTGCATTGTTGGTACTTAATGAGAATGGGGATATCAAGGGTATTCTCTCAGAGCGTGATATCATCCGCCATTTTTCACGTAGACTAGAGCATTTGAACACTGCGTCCATTCCGGTGAAGGAAGTGATGACTGTTGGTGTTACCTGCATCAAACCAGAGCAGAATCTTGATGATTGCCTCCAGCTTATGACCGCCGGTAGGTTCCGCCATCTTCCAGTTGTGGATGCGGACAAGGTGGTTGGTATGGTTTCCATCGGTGATGTGGTCAAGGCAGCTCTTGAGGAGCGTGACTTTGAGATCGGCGAATTGGAGCACTATATTACGAATGCCTACTAAAAGAGGCCATAGCATAAATCTTTTTTATAAAAGCGCTTCACTTTCGGGGCGCTTTTTATCATACTATTTAAGTAGGAATTAAATTGAAGGAGTTTGTATGGACGAGAAAAAGATCCAACACTTGAAAACCATAATTGAAAAGTTGCACGCAGGAGCATCCTCCGATTCGGTAAAACAGGAGTTTGAAGCAGAATTCGGGACTATCAGTGCAGAAGACTTGGCGGCAGCTGAAAAGATGCTGATTGAATCTGGAGAAATCAATGTTGAGCAGGTACAGAAACTCTGTGATGTACATGCTTCCATTTTTGGCGGTAGTGTGGAGGAGATTCATGGTGGAAAAACCATTGAACAAACCCCCGGCCATCCCGCATTTGTGTTCCTGAAGGAAAATGAAGGCTTGCTCTCTTTCCTCGATGGGGAGTTTTCAGCTGCAGTAAAGGCGTACAAACAAGACAATACTGCACGCACCAGAGCTGACCTTCTCTCAGCACTCAAGAGCCTTAGTAAGCTCGATAACCACTATTCCAGAAAGGAGAACCTTTTCTTCCCGTATCTGGAGAAAGCTGGAATTACCGCTCCACCCAAGGTAATGTGGGGAGTTGATGATGAAATCAGGGATCTGTACAAGCTTATAATCCGTACCCTTGAATCCTCAGACAAGGTTCTCGAGACCGAGCTTACCCATGTCGAAGAGCAAGTGAGAAGCATGATCGACAAGGAGAACAACATTCTCATGCCGATGCTTCAGGGTTGCATGGATAAAGACGCCTGGTTGACAGTTGCTCGTGATAGTGCAGACATTGGATACTGCTTTAATGGTGGGATCGAAGGGGCAAGTCCCTCGGATGCAACCACGTGGTATCGCTGGAATGCAACCATGAGTGGAAAGGATGAATTTGCTCCCAAACAGGAGACAAGTGGAGAGATTACGCTCCCCAGTGGTCATTTCACCTTGGAAGAGCTGACTTGGATGCTGAATACCATGCCAGCAGATATCACCTTTGTTGGTGCCGATGACAAGGTCCGTTTCTTCAGTGAGGGAAAGGAACGTGTATTCCCAAGAACAAGGAGTATCATCGGACGTGATGTTGAACATTGCCATCCACCGAAGAGTCTTTCTGTTGTGGAGAAGCTGGTCTCTGACTTCAAGGCAGGGATCAAGGACAGTGAGTCTTTCTGGATTCAGAAAGGTTCCAAGTTTATCCTGATTCGCTACTATGCAGTGAGAAACAACAACCAGGAGTATCTGGGTGTGCTAGAGGTGACGGAAGAAATTTCTGAGCTGAGAAGCCTGGATGGTCAGAAGACCTTGCTTGGTTGATTATTGCGTCTACATATATGGAGCTACAGGGCGATTACTTGCTCTGTGGCTCTTTTTTCATCTTGTCGATGAATGCAATATAGGCATAGATTTGCCCTTGGATCTCGCTGTTCTTCAATTCCCCACGTCCAACCCAATCCTGTCCTTCATAGACCGTGAGATGGTGAAGCTCTCCCTCAATATCGATAAGAGACAGGGGAGCCATCTTCTGTCGATTCTCAAGATACAGTAATGTCCTGTCATATGCTTCGTGGAAGACCCGCTCCTCTCCAGTGAGGTCGGGATCAAGATTATGTGTAGTGTTCATAGCAATTCCTATACTGAGCGAGCAGATAATTTTTCAAACAGGGAAGTCAACATACGCTCAGCCTCAGGATTGCCGAGGCGGTGTATTTCTTCCAAAGCTCGCTTTCTATAGGATTCTGCAAGAAATTGCGCTTTTTGTATACCACCCAGTTCCTCAACCAATGTAAGAACGTTTGTTGTGGTACGCTGGTCCAGTGGGATTTTCCTATCGGTGAGCATACTCTTCAGTTCGTTTTTGCCCAACTCGTTCTCTATCTCCAGGGCACAGATGAGTGGGAGGGTAGGGATTCCACTCTTTACGTCCCCACCGGTATGTTTGCCGAGTTTCTTGCTGCTTCCGATATAATCGAGAATATCATCCTGGATCTGGAAAGCCATTCCCATGCAATAGCCGATATGATGGGCAAGTTTACTGGTTGCATCATCGATTTCCTGCAATGCCGCTCCGCTGTAACAGCTGAGAGCAAACAGACTAGCGGTCTTACCCCCAATACGGCGCAGGTAGGTACTTCGGTCAATGAAGAAGTCCCCCTGTCCAGCATCCTGGTCAAGTTCACTTTCGCAAAGTCGCGTTAAGGCACGTGATACAACCTGACTATCCATCCCTCGCTCTTTCCCACTGGTAAGCATCAATGCACGTGCCAAGAGAAAATCTCCTGCCAGCACGGCCTGCTTTGCTCCAACCTTGGCAAAGACCGAGGCTCTTCCCCGTCGTTTTTGTGCACCGTCGATGATATCATCATGCACCAAAGATGCAAGATGGATGAGCTCTATGACCGAGCCCACCCTGATTGCATCCTCACTGCGATCCTCATCGCCGATCATGCTGGTGATGAGGACCAAGGCAGGCCGAAGCATCTTACCGGTGCTGTTCACATGGTCTTCCAGGATAGGCCTGATAAAACCATGTGCTGTAGCAACGGTTTGTTCAATGGTGTTGCGGACTACCTGAAGTTGTGCTTGGATGTGAGGCTCATCGTCCCAAAACTCTGACATGATTGCCTACTTCCTGCCCAACTTTCTTTCCATTTGCTTCTTCGTGAATTCAGGTTCATCGAGATAGAAATAGGTTTTCTTTGCGAGTGGGGTCTTGTTCCAAAGCTTCTTGATATAGGGCATAACCCAGTAATCCAATCCGAAAGCCTTTCCAGCTCCCCCGAGCATAACAATGGATACTGCCATATACCAAAGAATCTCTTTGCCTGCCAGAGCTCCGATGAGGAACATGACAGAGAGTCCAAGCGAGACAATGGCTGCTGGGAACGTAAAGAGACCGGCAAGGAACAACAGTCCAATACCCAGCTCTGCGAGGACGATCATAATCTGGAAGAAGTAGGGAGCCTGTGCCACGAAGGTGTCGTTTATCCAGGTGAAGATGGCAAGAGGCTCAGAAAGAAGAGGTGGTGCAAACTGTTCAACTGCACCAGCAGCTGCATCTCCTACCGCTTGGCTTGCAGAGGCTACTGTCTCAACCGCTGCCTGACTAGCTGATGCTACCGTTTCAACCGCTGCCTGACTAGCTGATGCTACCGTTTCAACCGCTGCCTGACTAGCTGATGCTACGGTCTCAACAGCTCCCTGGCTTGCAGAGGCCCAGCTGTCAACTGATTCTGCCCCAGCTGGAGCACCCCAGTATACCTTCGATCCAGTGGTGTCGGTGAGCCATCCTTTGTTGATTTTCCCGATGCCTTCAATAAGCCACATAACACCCAGATACATTCTCAGGAATACAGTCCAGTAGGAGGGAACTTTATAGGTAGCCATTCCACCAATCAGTGAACGTCTGTCCTTGACCTCGAGAATCTCATGTTTGATATAGCCCCATATTGCGTTGACTCCACATACTCCGCTCTGATAATACAGGTTCACCAGATGCTTGAGGGCCATGGCAAAGAATCCTGAAAGAGATATTCCAGCAGTATGGCTGACTGCGTATGTTCCACCGATGGACACCATGTATCCATGGAAGTTTGACTTGTATGGTTTTGGAGGAGTTGCTTTCAGCCCGAGTTCCTGCTTGATGGTATAGATAATGCCGTCAGCAGCGGTCTTTGCAGTCTGCTCTGCAGCCTCGACAATTTGTGGTACTGCTCGGTTATCCTCGATGAACCACATGCCATCTCCAGCGAGATAGACGTTATTATGATCGGGGCTCTGCATGAACTCATTGACAGCCTTTCTACCAATCTTTCCATCGGTGAGGGGGAGTCTTTCGCAGAATTCAGTACCACGGACACCACAGGTCCATACCAGAGTCTCCGTCTTGATGACATCTCCGTTTTTGGTGGTGAATCTATCTGCTTCAACATTGGTGATCAGGCTGTTGAGCATAATCTCAACACCCTTCTTCTCCATACGTTTGACTGCCTTCTCTCGAGGTTTCTCAGGAAGCATATTCAAAATATTTCCCAGTCCCTCGCAGTTGATCAAGCGAACCTCTTTCTTGAAGTCTATACCGTGTTTCTTGCACAGGATGGGAAGCCACTCGGTCAGCTCTCCAATAAGCTCTACACCGGTAAAACCACCGCCTGCCACTACAAAAGTGAGCATCTGCTTGCGCTTTTCCTCGTCAGCTTCCTTGACAGCCTTACGTACCGTGGATTCAATATGGGTGCGGAGTTTCAATGCATCCTCAAGACTCCAGAGATAGAAAGCGTGTTCCTTAACTCCTGGAATATTGAAATCGGCAGTCTGGGCTCCAGTGCTGATAAGAAGTTGATCATAGGAGTAGGTGGACCTTTCTCCAGCGAGCACCTGCTTCTCGAAATCAATGCTGGTAATTTTGTCTTGTACAACCCTAACCATCTTGCCGGAAAAAATACGGTCAAAGGAGATCTTAACCGATGCCTCATCAACACGATTTCCTGCAACTTCATGCAGCTCGGTCATGAGAATATGGTGGCGGTTCTTGTCGATCAAGGTAATCTCAACCTTGTCTTTCTGTTTCTTGAATGCCTTGTGCAGTGCTTTTGCTGCATGCACACCTGCATAGCCTCCACCTAAAATAACAATCTGTTTCTTATCCATCATCACGTTCCTTGTTGGCCCTGTACGGGTACAGCGAGAATTATTAGGAAGGTGGGAACTATCATTTTAACCCCACCAAGTCTCACAAGAAGGCACTCTAGCATAAAACTAAGAATTAATGCAATTATACCATGTTTTTATCGATACAAAATACACATATCCTTGAATATTCTTGTGCTACAAACCTCTCCTCTGTGTAAGGTAATTCTCCTGTAAGCGTTACTTACAGTAAAGAAAATTTGAAAATTTTTTTGTGCACATTTTTGATATCAGAGTAAAACAATTGGTATAGTATTTTGTATAAATACAACTATTATAAACAAATATTGACAATTAATAGTAACTGAAAATATGTATTGATAATTTTATGACGATATTGCATGAGTGTCAAAAATCAGTATATGATTATATATAAATAAAGTTTGAACGATTTTCAAGTATTTGAGGAGTATCTTACGATGAAGAAACATCTATTGCTGGTTCTGACCGTCTTGGCTATCATGCTTGCCTTTGTTGGCTGCGCCAAGTCAGAGAGTGAAGAGACCCAGGCAGCTGTTGCTGCACCGAAAGCTGAGCCGACTGTTTCCACACCGGCACCTGCAGCACCTGCAGCAACCGAAACGTATGCTGATGGCGTGTATTTCGCCGCAGGTGACACCTTTGCTTCTTCCGGTTGGAAGGAGACAGTAACCCTTACTGTCGAAGGTGGGAAGATCACTGATGCTGACTGGAATGCAGTTAACATCAATGCTGGCGCTGACAAGAAGAGCTATGACCAGGCTGGCAAGTACAACATAGTCAAGTTCGGTAGTGCCCAGGCTGAGTGGTATGAACAGGCTGAAAAGGCTGAAGCATACTTGCTTGAGACCCAGGATCCTTCCGCCATCACCTACAAGGATGATGAAGGTCACACCGATGCAATCGCCGGAGTATCTGTCCATGTTGATGCCTTCTTCGACCTCGCAAGCGAAGCACTCGCCTCTGGTCCTGTTGGCCGTGGCCCCTATGAGGATGGCGCATACTTCGCCATTGCAGATTCCTATCCTTCCTCTGGTTGGAAAGAATATGTCTCCTTGACCGTACTCAATGGCCGCATTGCTGCTGTCAACTGGAGTGCTGTCAATAGAGCAGGGGATGAAAAGAAGCCGTACGACAAGGCCGGTAACTACAATATGGTCAAGTTCGGTAATGCACAGGCAGAGTGGTATGAGCAGGCTGTCAAGGCAGAAGCATACTTGCTTGAGACCCAGGACCTTGATGGTATCACCTACAAGGATGAAGATGGGCACACTGATGACATCGCGGGTGTCTCAATCCATGTTGATGCTCTCTACAACCTTGCCAAGGAAGCTCTTGCAGCAGGACCGACTGAGATTGGTCCCTTCAAGGATGGTTCCTACTATGCCAGCGAAGAGGCTTTCAGTTCCTCCGGTTGGAAAGGCTATGTCTCCTTGTTGGTAAACAACGGCAACATTGAGAATGTGTACTGGAGTGCAGTGGACAAAGACGGTCGTGACAAGAAGCAGGTTGCTGCTGATGGTGAATATGGCATGTTGGCACGCAGTGCGATCGGTAAGGAGTGGCATGAACAGGCTGCTGCTGTCGAGGCATACCTGCTCTCCACCCAGGATCCAAAAGAGATCACCTACAAGGACGAGGACGGCCACACCGATGATATCGCTGGTGCAACCATCCACGTCAACGATTTCTATGCCTTGGTTGAGGCAGCTCTTGCTGCAGGACCGAAGCAGTATTAATCGAACATTTCATGATTTTCTCCCCGGGGTTTTCCCGGGGATTTTTTTTCTCTAGACCTGTTCAATTCTGCTATAATCGACGCTGGAGTGATTCATGGAGATTGACTATGTCTCGGTATTCATTTTTACCTTTGTGACTACATTTACCCCAGGACCGAATACCATCAGTAGTGCAATGATGGGAATACAGGTGGGGTATCGGCGTAGCATCCCGTATTTCTTGGGAATCGCAACCGGCTTTTTCTCCATCATGCTCCTTGGTGGGCTCTTTGCTTCTCTTCTACTTCGTGTGCTTCCTGAGGTGATGCAGGTGTTTTCCTATGTAGGGGCAGCGTACATCCTCTATCTTGCCTACCGTGTCCTGCATGCCGACTATGCATTTTCCGAGCAGAGCCCCAGACTGCTGAGCTACAAGGATGGGTTGTTGTTGCAGCTCTTCAATCCAAAGGTACTGGTCCTTGCCCTTACCATCTATACAACATTTCTTGGTTCCATGGACCGGAGTATGACAGCCTTGTTCTTGAGTGCTCTCTTCCTTACAACAATGAGTTTCTCTGCAATCTCCCTCTGGGCTTCCTTTGGTGCTGCATTCTCTCATCTCCTTACCTCACAGAGGGTCAGGAGAGTGGTAAATGGGCTGCTGGCGTTGTTGCTTGTCTATAGTGCAATTACGTTGGTAGTTGCCTGAGCAAGGAATGAAAAAAACCCCCTGCTGATTAGAGCAAGGGGTCTGGGTATTACAATAAACGTACGGTTCTATTCATCATCCTGTGGGGGAAGTACCTGTTTCAGGAAGGCTAGGGTACGTTCTTCCTTTGGAGCACTGAACATCTCCTCAGGGGGAGCTTCCTCAAGGATGACTCCTTCATCCATGAAGATGACACGGTCTGCGACCTCCTTGGCGAACCACATCTCATGGGTTACCACCAACATCGTCATCCCCTTGTTTGCAAGGTCAGTCATGACCGAGAGTACCTCACCAACCAGCTCTGGATCGAGTGCGCTGGTAGGTTCGTCAAAAAGCATGATCTCGGGTTCCATGGCAAGTGCACGGGCAATGGCGACACGTTGCTTCTGTCCGCCGCTAAGCATGGCTGGGTAGACATCCGCTTTATCGCTCAGTCCAACCTGCTCAAGGATCTCAAGACCTTTCTTCCTTGCTTTCTCCTTGGGCATCTTCTTGACATGTACCATTCCCTCCATCACATTGCCGATGACCGTCATGTGGGGGAATAGGTTGAAGTGCTGGAAAACCATCCCAAGACCCTGGCGGACCTTGTTCAGTTGTTTTTCCTGTTGCTTTACTCGCTTGCCATTAACGTATATCTTTCCTTTCTGGGCTTTCTCCAGAAAGTTTACACAGCGCAGCAACGTGCTTTTTCCACTTCCCGAGGCGCCGATGATTACCACCACTTCGCCCCGCTTAACTTCGAGGTTGATGTCCTTGAGAACTTCCAGGTCACCGAACCACTTCTTGAGATGTTCTATCTTCAGGAT
>Ga0265294_10005127_pt1 | contig 16061 bp, 19 predicted proteins | sample MunlanPumphouse3_FD_192504 | JGI IMG/M metagenome (GOLD analysis project Ga0265294, IMG submission 192504) | Groundwater microbial communities from a municipal landfill in Southern Ontario, Canada - Pumphouse #3 | ecosystem: Environmental > Aquatic > Deep subsurface > Groundwater | place...
AAAAATCAGGATTTTGGCGGGATTTTTAAGAAAAAGCCGCATTCGATGCGTCAAAACGGGTTTGACGTGCAAAAGAAAAAGTTATTAACAGGAAAAAGCCAATAGTTTTGAAATTGGCTCAGTGCAATGTTAAAAAAGGAGAGATTTAATGGCTAAATCAATTATTTTAAGAGGTGGAACGGTTGTCAATCCACTTAAGACACGAGAATTTTCAGGCGATATCAGAATATCCGGAGGAAAGATTGAAGCAATAGACTCGGGTATAGCCGTTAAGGCTGGCGAGCAAGTAATTGATGTGACTGGGAAGTTGGTAATGCCGGGGCTGGTGGATATGCATGTTCATGTCGCCGACGTTCCGGACAGCCGTAGAATGTTGGTCAAGGCAGGTGTAACAACAGCGTTGGATGTGGCGGGGAAGCCTGACGATATTTTCAGAGGTGCAATTGAAGCTGGGGCAGGTTTGAATCTGGCTTATCTTTATCCACTGGTGCCAGGTGATACGATTAAAACATCTGCTCCAAGCCGTCAGGAACTTTCTGACGCAATTGATTTTGCCTTGAATAGCGGTGCGGTTGGAGTAAAAATTCTGGGGGGGGCATTATCCCTTAACCGGTGAAGCAACGCGGCTGGCTATCGAACTTTCACACGAGCGCCGGTGCTGGATTACTGTTCATGCCGGTACTGTCGAGACTCCCGGTGATATTCGCGGATTTGAGGAACTGGTCAGCCTGGCCGGAAAGCTTCCGGTGCATATTGCGCATATCAATTCATACTGCCGCGGCCTTCAGGATAATCCTTTTAACGAGGCTAAGCGGGCATTTGACGGCTTGTTGTCAGTCCCTGCGTGCCGTTCAGAATCATATTTGGCTTTGATTAACGGAACATCAGGCAGAACGGAGAATGGTTTGCCTGTCAGCAAGGTTACCAGACGTTGCTTGATTCAAGGCGGTTACAGCGATGATGCGCAAGGTTTGATGGAAGCACTCGTCGACGGCTGGGCCAAGGTTAATCATTATGACCAAAGCCGTCGTGAAGTTGTTTTGGCAGAACCAGCTGATGGCTTGAAATTATATCGTGCTGGCGGAGGAGAGCTGACAATTAGCTTTGCGGTAAATTCTCCTTTAGCGGCAATTTCTCTTGCTCTGTCCAAAAAGGATGACGGTGAGTATGCCGTCAATGCATTGGCAACAGATGGTGGTCGTGTCCCGAGAAATGTTACATTGCAACAAGGCTTATGCTTGGTCAAGTATGGAGCCATGACTTTGCCGGAGTTGTCCCAAAAAGCGTCAATGAATCCAGCGCGTCTGCTGGGTTTGCACAATAAGGGGATCCTTGCTGAAAATGCCGATGCTGACGTCATTGTAGTTGATCGTGAAAGCGCTATGGTTGAACAAGTTATTTCAGGAGGCAGGATAATTTTCCAAAATGGTGAAATATGCAGTGAAGATGCTTCTTTTGTTACGCTTGAAGAAGGTAGGAAATCAATCTTTGAGCGTGGTTTTAATTTGCAGTGTACCGCACCGGAATGGCTTGGACGCTGAACGGGAAGGGGAGATATGGATAAGAAACGCTTGACAGTAGGTATTGTTGGCGGGTTGTGCCCGCTTGCAACTGCGGATATTTATCTTAAGGCAATGAAAAAGGTTAAAGTTGAAGGCGGTGACGCTGATTATCCTGATATCATTATCAATGCCGCACTCGAACAAACTCAGCGCGGCAACCATTTCGATAATTCGCCGGAACGCAATTATGACATGCAACACCGAATTTTATATATCTATCAGGTATGCAGAGAGCTTAAACAACGCGGGGTTGACAAAATACTGGTTCCTGATTTTTTGAGTTGCAATTTTGCCGGCACGATCAGCGAACAAATCAGATTGCCGTTGATTGACATTGTCGGTGTATTGGCGCGCCGAATTCGTGCTCAGTGGCCGGAAGCGGTTCGTGTCGGTGTTTTGGCGACAAGCGCGGCGATTGAAAATAAAATCTTCGAAAAAAAATTCGGCAATTTTGGTCTGACTCCGATCTATCCTGATGCTGATATCCAGGCTCGGATGGTTATGGAAGCGATATACGGTAGGGAAGGGGTTAAATACGGTGTTATCAGCGAAAAACCCGGTGAACTGATCCGCCAGGCTTGCCAGAACCTGTATGAGCACGGAGCCGAGGTAGTTGTTTCCGCGATTACTGAGTTGCCGCTGATTGAGCGGCAATATTATCCTGATAGTCATTATCTGGACTGTAATGAAGCCATTGCTGAAGAACTGGTTCATGACGTAGTTGGTTCAGAAAGATCATATGCCAGGTGCGGTACAATCGGTATTTTAGGCGGTTTAGGACCGGCGGCGACTGTCGATATTTTTGATAAAATTGTCCGTCATACTCCGGCTTCGTGCGATCAGGAGCATATCAAGGTGGTAATTGAGAATAATCCGCAAATACCCGACCGTACTGCGGCATTGCGCAATGGTGCGGAAGATCCGAGTATCGCTATGCTTGCCACTGCTGAAAAGCTGGTTGCTGCGGGGGTTGATTTTATTATTGTGCCTTGCAATACGGCACATGTATTTATCAAGGCCGTGGAACAGCATATTACGATTCCAGTTTTAAGTATGATTGAATCTACCGCACAATATATCCAGGAAAGCTTTCCGAATGTCAGGAAGATTGGGCTTTTGGCAACTACCGGCACCGTGGAATCTGCGGTTTACGCCGAGCCACTTATGAAGCGGAATTTTGAACTTTTGACTCCGGATGTAGAAACTCAGCAAAACGCAGTAATGGAAGCTATCTACGGAAAGAACGGTATCAAGGCTGGACACAAGACCGGAGTTCCTCGTGACCTTTTATTATCAGCTGCAGCGGATTTGGTAAAACAGGGTGCTCAACTGATTATTCTCGGCTGTACGGAAATTCCGCTGGCTTTAAGAAACGGTGATCTTGAGGTTCCGTTTGTTGACCCCACGGATATTCTCGCGAAAGCGGCGGTACAAAAAGCCCTCGGCATTCAGCATTGAACTGAACCGCACCACACCCAAATTATCGCGCTTGAAATATAACGCTTAAAATTCGCGCGCGCATTATGCGCGCGCGAATTTTAAAGAGCTCCAAAAATCTTCAGAAATCTGCGATGCAGTGTTTTATCATGATATTTATCCGGAGCGTTAGGAATGAGTTCTTCAGCGTTGTAACCGGAATGCAAATCGTCGACTTCGATGTGACGGGTTTCGGGATTGATGCTGAATGATAATTTCCAGGTACGGCAACAGATAATGTAGCGTTGTTCTGAAATCATGTTTAGCCGTTTCCGGTTGCGGTTCAGCGGGTCTGTTCCAAGCTGAATCAGCGCGAATGACTGCAGGTCGAGTCCGCTTTGTTCGCGCAACCATTCAATTTTTAACAGTACCGTTTTCGTGAAGTTGACCTGATAAGGTTCGGGGAGAGGCGGCAGCCACCCGGTTGAAGCTTCTGGAAAGCAGTCGGCATGGATGATGTATGGTTTGATATCGAGAACCGGAGTGCCGTCAAGCATGTCAAAGTTGCGGATATGAAGTTCCAGCCCGTCAATGGCAGTTAATTCGACGCAACTGATCCCGATGGAGTTGGGGCGATGCGGCGAACGGGTGGCGAAAACTCCGATTTTCCGCGAGCTTGGCGCTATTGGTGGATTGACTGCGGGTTTCCAGCCTGATGACTGGTTGAGGTGGAAACAGAAAATCACCCAGATGTGACTGAAACCGTCAAGATCGCGCAACGCAGTTTCAAAGTTGCATTGCGGATTCATTCTGATAATCCCCGTGTTGCCGGCAAAGACGCTTTGGCGCGGGGTTTCAAAACGGTATTTGGCATCGGCTTCAACCATGCCGACAGGGTTGAAAACAATATCGTTCATCGGCTCTGTTCGGTTTGGGCATGACACGAAAAGATGTTTTTGTTACTGACGCCGACAATGACAAAAACCAACAACAGTGACAAAAACAACCATACCCACCATGGGAAAATCGAATTGCTGTATTTGAATCCGGTATTCTGGATCACATTGTTTTCAGTTGACTGGTTATCTGCTTCATCAGGTGAAAGCTGGCCTGCGGGAGCCGGTGCTGACGCGATGACCCGGAGTGTTGGGCGTGGCTTGATCGCGGCGTGACATTCGGGACATTCCAGTTCGAGATTTATCCAGTTGTCATTTACCGCCAGGAGTGCACGGCAATGCGGGCACTGATATTCGAAACTATGAGGCTGAACGGCCGTCGGAGGAATTAACGGCGGGACAGTGGGGGGCGTATTGATGTTTTCTGTTCCTCGGTTGATCTGGAAGTCCGAGGCAACCGGTTTGCTCATAGCCGGAGCAGCGGAAAAACTTTCCGGGTTCTCATTGTTTTGCTCGAATCCGCATTGGTGGTTCATAACGACACAGAATTCTGACGCGGCAGATTTTGAAACTTTGGTGATACGGCAGGCGGCGCCGTCGCGCCGATGCAGAACAATGTTGTTGCTTAGAATTCCTTTTTCAGCGGAAAACTTAGTAAGCACGCTCAAAACAATTTCCATTTTTTTTAGCCCGATAAACATCACCTGATCAAGGAAAAGGACACGGTAATTGGTTCCGGCCAATAACCAGGTGCGACCGTCATAAACGCCTTGAGTGATGGACAGGATATGTTCATCATCGCCAAGAATGTCGCTGATATTGCGGAGTTCTTTGCGTCCGGCGAATTTAGCCGACTGCGGGTTGAGCGCCGCAATTTCGGATTTTAAATCAGTCCAGATTCTCATTTTGTGCAATCATTTTGGTATGGGTTTCGGTTATTTCGATTTGGCGGTTTTTATAAAGTGCGCCGAGTGCTTTTTTGAATGTTTTTTTGCTCATTTTGAACAGACGTTCAATCTCGGCAGGCGGCGTTTTGGCGGTTATTTTCAAGATGCCGCCTTGGTTTTTGAGTACTTCCAGCAAGGCGGCAGTGGCGTCGGGAACAGCCGCTTCATAGCCGGACTTCTGTAAAGAGACATCGGCGCGACCGTCTTGCCTGACGCCGATCAGATAAACAGTTCGTTGATCACCGAGGTTGAGACGTTCATAAACGTTGCTACGATAAAGCATGCCGAGATATTTATCGTCCAGCAGTACCCGCCAGCCGATGGCGGTATTGGCGATTACTACAGCTTTGAAGGGCTGTCCATGCGGCAAGTCCGACGGCATGTCAACGGCACCTTTTTGCACCTTCATGGTAGCAATGATTCGTCCGCTGACCTGGTCTGCCTTGACTTTGACAAGAATATTTTCGCCGATCTCCAAATCCCGTAGCTGTTCTTTATACGGCACCATCAGGTCTTTATCTAATCCCCAGTCCAGAAACGCGCCGACACGGTTGACGTCTTTTACTCTCAAGACACAGATATCACCGACTACCGCCAGCGGCTGTTGAGTTGTGGCCACCAGCCGGTCTTCCGAATCGTTGCAGACAAAAACTCGAACTTTCCGACCGATTTTCATGTCAAGAGTTACAAAACGCGACGGCAGTAAAACCCGGTTTCCCTGGGAATCGCCAACATAAACACCGTGCTCAGTCTCTTTTTCGACTCGCAATTCCTGATATGCACCGTTGATAATCATCAATAATTTTCTCTCTGCTTAAGGATGGTAAATTTTTTTGGTTCTGCCAATGGACAAAAACACGTCATAAAAATACCGCCTGAAAGTCCTATTTGCAACTTCATACGTAGTCTATTCCTCATGGCAAGTGCGCAAACAATTTATCAGATAACGTGATATGCTTGATTTTTGTGAAGATACTGATATTTTCGAAAACAACACTTGAATCCCAAAAGCTACTGATAAAATATGACAGATAAAAAAAGATTGACCATTGCACCAACTGACGCAATTTTGGAAAGTATCTCTGACGGCGTGTTTACGGTTGACGGTAATTGGCGAATTACCTCCTTCAATCGGGCTGCGGAAGAGATTACCGGAATCAAGCGCAAGGACGCTATCGGCCAGCTCTGTTCAGAAGTATTTCGTTCCAGTTTGTGTGAGGGGGCCTGTGCGCTCCGCCAAACCTTGGAAAGCGGGAAATCGCTGATTAACCGTCCATGCTTTATTGTTAACGCGGCGGGACAACGGGTTCCGGTCAGTATCTCGACTGCGGTATTGCGTGACAGCTATAACAATACGATTGGGGGCGCTGAGACTTTTCGTGATCTCAGTGAAGTCGAGGCGTTGCGTCAGGAACTGGCTGGACGTATTCGGATTGGGGATCTGGTCAGCCGCAGTTTGTTAATGCGCAAAATTTTCGATTTGGCGCCGACTGTGGCGCAAAGCGACTCTACGGTATTGATCAACGGTGAAACCGGCACCGGAAAAGAACTTCTGGCTAAAGCTATTCACAGCCTCAGCAGACGGGAAAATAAACCATTTATCGCAATTAATTGCGGAGCACTTCCTGATACTTTGCTGGAATCGGAGCTGTTCGGTTATAAAAAAGGCGCATTTACCGGCGCTGAACGGGACAAGCCGGGGCGTTTCGCGCTCGCTGAAGGCGGAACATTGTTTCTGGACGAGATCGGAGAAATTTCGCCGGCGCTGCAAGTCCGGTTATTAAGAGTTCTTCAGGAACGGGTTTATGAACCGCTTGGAGCGTCAAAGTCGACCGTAGCTGATGTTCGGATTATTGCTGCTACCAATCGCAATCTTACCCAAATGGTGAAAACCGGAAAATTTAGAGAAGATCTTTTTTACCGCATAAACGTGATCCGTTTTGAACTGCCTCCTTTACGAAAACGCAAGGATGATATTCCGTTGCTGATAGAACATTTTATTGAGCGTTTTAATCGAATTCAACACAAAAATATCCAAGGAATAGCAGCGGGAGCTCTGGAGCTGTTGATGGCGCATGACTGGCCTGGAAATGTCCGAGAACTGGAAAATGTCATCGAACGGGCATTTGTGATTTGCGGGAGCGGAAGTTTGCTGGTCGCTCATCTTCCAGAAGAACTTACCGGTCTAAAAAATCAGTCACCGTGTTCGGGCCCGATTGTTTCTGCCGTCAGATCTACCGAGCGTCAGTCCATCATTGCTGCATTGCAAAAGCATCAATACAATTGTAGCGCTGCCGCAGCTGAATTGGGGATACACCGCAGCACTTTTTACCGCAAAGCCAATGCCCTTGACATTGATCTTCGGGGTGTCCGCCGCGCATCTGGGAGAAACAAATAAAAGCGCTCTAACCTTGCGCGGTCAGCAAGGTTAGACGGCGACAATGTGATGTCAGCTTTAGTTCATTGTTGCATTAATGCGACACTTCGCGTAAAGTCTGTTCATTCCGATGTTTTAAACGGTGTTGCATCCTGATTTTTTTGCTGTATATATTAATTAACTTCCACTTCTGCAAATAGTTATATCATTTAACAATAATTACTATCTCGTCTTTATATTGCGACAGTATCGATGCTTGACTGCTTGCATGTGTCTTAATAGCGCGACACCAAGCTTTTAAATCCGCCAGGAGTTTTCATGTTTAAGTTGTTGATTAAAAGCGAGATGCAATAAATAAGAGAAGTTGGCATGGGCATTGCTTAGTATATTTACATGAAAACTTAATTCAGGGTATATGGATAATGAAAATAGCGTTGACAGTTTGGAATGAGCGGATAGCTCCGGTATTTGATGTTGCCGGTCGGATATTGATATTTGAGGTGAGCGATAAGCAACAAACAGGTGAAATATCCGCAGTTTTACCGTCCGAATCTGCCGAAGCTAAAATTAAGTTTCTGACTGAATTGAAAGTCGATGAATTGATTTGTGGGGCAATTTCCTGTCAGGTCAGATTATTTGCTGAGGCCAGCGGTATCAAGGTATATGGTTTTATCGCTGGAAATTATCGTAAAATTATTGTAGCATGGTGTCAAAACCGACTTGAGAATGGAGAATATGCCATGCCGGGATGTAATAAGCGACGACGTTGTTGTCGTCGAGGAAATAACAAAACCTAACATAGGAGGTATTATTATGCCTAGAGGTGATGGAACAGGTCCGCAGGGATTCGGACCAATGACTGGTCGGGGCGCAGGGTTCTGCGCCGGATATGAAGTTGCCGGATTTGCTAATCGCGGTTACGGTCTCGGTTTGGGCCGAGCAAGGCGTGGGGGAGCTTATGGTGGCAGGAATTCTCCGGCAGTACCGCAGAATGCCAATTTTTCTGCCAATGCCGGTAACAGTACGTTGGCTAGTCGCATTGAAGCACTCCAACAGCAGTTAGAGGATATCAAAAAGCAACTCGGCGACAAAGCCTGAAGTAATTGAAAACAGAGGGAAGGAGCTCAATAGGCTCCTTCCTGTTTAGGGGAAATTATGAAAATAGCAATTAGCACTAACGGTAACGACCTGAATGCGGCGATGGATTCCCGTTTTGGACGTGCTCCAAGATTTATAATCTTTGATAATGAAAAGAACACTTTTGAGGTCATCGATAATAAACAGAACCTCAATGCCGCGCAAGGTGCGGGTATTCAGTCGGCGATGACGGTAATCAACAGCGGAGCCGGTGCGGTAATTACCGGACATTGCGGGCCGAAAGCTTTTCGGGTACTGAACGAAGCAGGACTTGCGATTTACAATACAGAAGCCAAGACAGTAAGTGAAGCATTGCAGCTTTATGCTGATGATAAACTGATTATTGCTAAGGACGCTGATGTGGAAGGTCATTGGGTTTAAGCTATGGAAGAAATAATTTACCGCCCGATCGGAGTAATTCATAGCAGTCATTCAAAACCTGAAGAGACCCCGATTCAACCGATTTTTGCGGAAGGTTGTCGTGGCACAGCAGAAATATTTCCGGAGTATGGCGAAGGTCTGATGGATTTGGAGGGTTTTTCCCATATCTATCTGCTTTTTTATTTTCATCAGGCGGAAAATTGCCGGCTAAAAGTAAAGCCATACCTGGAAGATGTTGAACATGGTGTTTTTGCCACACGGGCACCTTGTCGGCCGAATCGGATTGGCATCAGTATTGTTCGGTTGCTTAGTCGGAGCGACAATATTCTTGAACTTGATGACTTGGATATTATCGACGGTACACCATTGATTGATATCAAACCATACTGCGCGAAATTTGATTGCATCGCTACCTTGAGCAACGGCTGGCAGGACTATTTAATTGATCATGAAACTGTGGCCATTTTAGGGCGGCGCAACTATCGAAGAGAGGAAGAAAAATGAACTTTCCCAATCGGGTCTATCATCTTTTCGGACCGGTTCCTTCCCGGCGCCTTGGCCGATCACTTGGAATTGATACAATGCCGCACAAGGTTTGCTCTTTTGACTGCGTTTATTGCCAGCTGGGGAAAACTACGGTAAAAACGTTGGAACGCAAAGAATACGTTCCTTATGACGAAATAATATCAGATCTTGACCGATATTTGACCATTAACCGTGATTTTGATTATATCACCTTTTCTGGTTCCGGTGAGCCGACTTTGCACAATAGAATCGGTGAGCTGATTGAAGCAGTTAAAAAACGTACTGACAAACCGGTGGCAGTCCTGACCAATGGGTCAATGCTTTGGGATGCAAGTGTGCGCGATGAACTGTTGCCCGCAGATTTGGTACTGCCTTCGCTTGATGCAGGGAATCAGGATTTCTTTGAAAAGATAAACCGGCCATGCCCCGGGCTTGTATTTGAACATGTCGCGGATGGCCTGGAAAAGTTCAGCCGACAGTTTAAAGGTGAAATCTGGCTCGAGGTTTTTTTGATTGGAGGAATATTAGATCCTTACTTGCAGGCTGAAACGCTCAGTGGTTTAACGCGTAAAATTGCGCCGACGCGAATTCAACTAAATACCGCAGTACGTCCGCCCTGTGAATCAAAAGTAAAGCCAGTTTCACGGGCAAATATGACGGAACTTTTAAAATATTTTCCGGCATCTGCAGAAGTGGTCGCGGATTATTCAGCAATCCTGCATAATGAAAAAAAACAAGCTGAACGCGATGATATTTTGAATCTGCTGTTGCGTCGTCCGTGTACCAGTGAAGACATTGCCGGCAGTCTTTCAGTTCATCATATTGAAACATTGAAAATACTGGAGGAATTAGTCGCTGAAAACCTGGTGAGAGTAACGAATGAAAACGGTAAGAATTTTTATCGTGGAATCATAACTAATAATAGCGATGGAGAATAATGAAAATAGCAATTGCATCCGGTAAAGGCGGAACCGGGAAAACTACGATCGCGCTGGCTTTGGCACAAGCGGCAATAGGCAAAACGGCTTTGCTGGACTGTGACGTTGAAGCTCCGAACTGCCATCTGTTCAGTTGTTCTGATGGTGTATGTGAACCAGTGACTGTGCCGATGCCGGTTTTTGATAAAAAACTTTGTACCGGTTGCGGAGAATGCGCCGCATTCTGTCAATTCAACGCCGTTGCGGTCGTGGGCAAAAACATTTTACTTTTCCCCGAACTTTGTCATGGTTGCGGCGGTTGTGTGAAGGTTTGTCCTACCGGCGCTTTAACTGAAAGCTCTCGTGAAATCGGCGAAACCAAAGTGGCGATGTGTTCGTATTTCGTATTGATTGACGGTCATTTGAACATTGGTCAGGCGATGTCACCACCAGTCATAAGAGCGGTCAAGGAACGCGGAGCAAAAAATGTTCCCGATCTTGCTGTCATTGATTGTCCACCGGGCACATCATGTCCGATGGTGACGGCGGTCAGAGGTGCTGATTTTGTGTTACTGGTAACCGAGCCCACGCCGTTTGGTTTGAATGACTTGATATTGGCAGTAGAGACTTTGAAGAAGTTAGAATTGCCATTCGGAGTCATTATAAATCGTGCTGATAGCGGAGATGATAAAGTCAAGGAATATTGCCGGGACGAAAAAATTCCAGTTATGATGGAGATTGCAAACCGTCGTGATATCGCGGAAGCTTATTCACGCGGCGAAACATTACTGACAGCCGCTCCTGAGTTACGCGGACAATTGATTATGCTGTTAGAAAAGATGGAAGAATTGATCAGAGTGAGGACTGCAAAATGAAAGAATTGGTAATTGTCAGCGGCAAAGGGGGAACCGGGAAAACCAGTATTACCGCAGCCTTGGCGGCTTTAGCCGGTAATGCAGTGCTCGCTGATTGTGATGTTGATGCCGCCGATTTGCATTTGCTGTTGCATCCGGAAAAGATTGCATCACATCAGTTTATCAGTGGTCATGAAGCGATTATTGATCCTGAAAAATGCAGAAATTGTGGAGAATGCATGCGCCTGTGCCGTTTTAAAGCGATCACAGTAAAGAATAATAAATTTATGGTTGATCCTTATGCCTGTGAAGGGTGCGGAGTTTGTGTGCGTTTTTGTCCAGCACAAGCCATCGATTTTTTCGAAAGCTTATGCGGTGAATGGTATGAGTCGAAAACCAGTTTCGGCGTGATGTTTCATGCCAAGCTGGCACCGGCAGCGGAGAACTCAGGGAAATTGGTTTCGCAAGTACGTCAGGCGGCACGTGAAACCGCTGAAAAGCAAGGTAGCAAATTAATTCTGGTTGACGGGCCTCCGGGTATCGGTTGCCCGGTAATTGCCTCATTGACCGGGGCATCGGCAGTTTTGATTGTTGCCGAGCCTACTGTTTCAGGCGAACATGACATGAAGCGGGTTCTCGGTCTGGCCGGACATTTTAAAATACCGGCGATGGTCTGTGTCAATAAGTGGGATTTAAATCCGGAAGTTACGGAAAACATTGAGCAGATTGGGTTAAAATCCGGTGCACGGGTTGTCGGACGTGTTCCTTACGATACAATCTTCACAGAAGCAATGGTTAACGGACGATTAGTAATTGATTATCCTGAAACTTCCGGCGCTGAAAGTGTTATAAAAATATGGGAGAATATATGTCAAGTGATGTGAAAGAGTGTTCAGAATCAACAAGTTGTGGCGGAGGAAGCTGCGTTTTGGACGAACAGAAGATTATGCGTGCATGCATGGCGCGAATTAAGCACAAAATTGTCGTGATGTCAGGAAAGGGCGGAGTCGGGAAAAGTACAGTCGCTGTCAATCTCGCTGTTGCGTTGTCGACCGCCGGCAAAAAGGTTGGCCTGCTGGATGTGGATATTCATGGGCCGAGCGTGCCGGGAATGCTCAAACTATCCGATGAACGAATTCGCATGGAAAACGACAAAATTGTGCCTGTCTGTATTGGTGAACTGAAGGTGATGTCCATTGGCTTCATGCTCAACGATCGGGATGATGCCGTGATTTGGCGAGGCCCAATGAAAATGGGAGTAATTAAACAATTTTTGACTGAAGTAAATTGGGGAGAATTAGATTATCTGATTATTGATTCGCCTCCGGGTACTGGGGATGAACCGTTATCGGTGTGTCAACTCATAGAAAATGTTGACGGTGCAGTTATTGTTACAACGCCTCAAGAAATTGCTGCCGCCGATGTCCGCAAGTCAATCGATTTCTGCCTGCGGCTGGATGTTCCGGTTCTCGGCATTATTGAAAATATGAGCGGTTTTGTCTGCCCATCGTGCGGTGAAGTTACTGAAGTATTCAATTCCGGAGCCGGTGTTGAGCTTGCGGACAAATTCGGGTTACGGCTGCTTGGTAAAATTCCGCTTGATCCGATGGTTTGCAAGGCCGGAGATAGCGGGGAACCATTTGTCTATCATTTTTCCAATACCGCCACCTCAAAATCATTTGAAACTGTTATTGCGCCGATATTGGCGCTTTCAGATTGTTAAAAAAATGCCTAAAAAAAGGAACTCAAATTATGAAAATTGCTATTCCAATGGCTGAAGGGAAACTTTGCATGCATTTCGGACACTGCGAACAGTTTGCACTGGTTGATGTCGATGCTTCCAATAAAATAACTGGAAAAACATTGGTCACACCGCCACCGCATGAACCCGGTTTGTTGCCGAGATGGCTTGCCGAACAGAGTGTTGATACGATTATCGCAGGAGGCATGGGACAGCGTGCCCAAGTGCTGTTTCAGGAACGCAATATCAAAGTCGTAGTCGGTGCTCCGGGCAACGAACCGGAAATTCTGGTTACAGCATATCTGGATGGAACGCTGACCACTGGCGCCAACAGCTGCGATCATTGAAGCTGAAACAGTTGAAATGTCAAAGTCGAACGAAGAAGACGATCTGCATGCTAATTGTTTGCTCTGCGGAAATTGTAACCCGTTGAGTCTTCATCTGGTTTTTACAATTGATGAAAACGGTGAAGTTACTGCGAGCTTCAAAGGACGACAACTGCTTCAGGGTTATCGCGGAATGCTTCATGGTGGAGTCATTGCATCGTTGCTTGATTCTGCCATGACTAACTGTCTGTTCCGGCATGGAATCAATGCCGTAACCGGAGAATTGAAGGTTCGCTACCGGCATCCGGTTCCATGCAGTGCAGTACTGTTTCTGAGGGCGCGTATTGTCAGTCGCAACCAGCCGCTGTATGCATTGCGATCCGATTTGGAGATGGATGGAAAATTGATGGCCAGCGCTTCCGCAAAATTCATGGAATTTTGCAGGTGAAACAGTTTTTTTGCTGCAACATATTAAAAATTGAAAGAATAGGAGTTTGTTTGAGATGCCGGTGAAAAAATCCATAAAAGCATATAATGACGAAAAATTTAATTGCGCTCAAAGTATTTTAAAGGGTTTTCAGGAACATTTTGAAGTTTCTGATCACGATATTACCGAGGCTAGAAAAATTGGCGGCGGCAGAGCTGAAAACGGACTATGCGGAGCACTTCACTCCGCGATTACATTGGTCAGAGATGAAAAGAAAAAAACTTTTATAAGCACAAATTTTATTGAGGCGGCAGGTTCTGACAAATGTCGGGAAATCCGGAAAATCAACCGTTTGAAATGTTCCGCTTGCGTCGAGCTTGCCGCCAACCTTTTGCATAAAGAAACTATTGGAACCTCCACCGATGAACAGTGACTGCGTTTCGATAACGGTTTTGGTTGATAATCAGGTTGTAGATGGTTTGCAAGCTGAACATGGGCTGTCTTTTTTTATTGAGACTACAGCCGGAAATATTATTTTTGACACTGGACAAGGCGGGGTGCTGACGGGTAATGCCGAATTTCTGAATATTGATTTACTTCAGTCTGAGTTTTTGGTTTTGAGTCATGGGCATTATGATCACAGCGGTGGTGTCGGTGATTTACTTAATCTTAATCCGGAGCTGAAATTATTTATGCATCCGGATGCGATGCAAAAACGTTACAGTTGCCACCATGACTGTCCGGTAAAAGATATATCTATGCCGGAAGAAGTTTGCAGAAAAATCGTTGGGCACCCATTAGTTATTCCTGTTACCGGACCTCGTGAAATTGTACACGGAATCTGGCTCAGCGGCGAAATCCCCCGTAAGACTGATTTTGAGGATGTCGGTGGACCTTTTTTTCTTGATCCGGAAAGTCACACTGCGGATCCGATCATTGATGATCTGTCATTGTATATCGAAACTGCATCCGGTCTGGTTGTGGTGCCGGGATGCTGTCATTCCGGGATTGTAAATACAGTAAAATATATCCGTGAAATCAGCGGTATTGAAAAAGTAAAAGGAATTATCGGTGGTATGCATCTGCTTCATGCTTCTGAGGCGCGTCTGACCCGAACCTGTGAAGAAATTGCCGAGTGGAATCCTGATTTTGTCATTCCGTGTCATTGCAGCGGCGATGGGGCGGTCAAAGCAATGCGTGAAAGACTTAGGGAGGTCGTACAGCAGGGATACGCCGGTTTGGTTATTCGAATTCCGTTAAGATAAATAACTACTGCGTCAATTTATCACGGATTCAGTTATTGTGGACAAATACTAAAGCAATTTCACCGATTCATCTATCAGGGCAACAAGACGTTTGAAATAGCGTAGAAGTTCAATCAGATGACGTTTTCTGAGACCAGCTTGTTTACGATATGCCGCCATTATTACTATTTATTTTGCTTAAACTTTTTATGCGAAATTCGTGAGGAGTACAACCGTAAGTTTTTTTAAATGCTCTGAAAAAGTAGGATGGCGACGAGAACCCGCAAGCATATCCAACAACTTCCATGGTGAAAAATGAATTACTGAGAAGCTTTTCGGCATGTTTCATTTTTGCGTCCATAATAAGAGAGGAAAAGCCTTTGTCAAAATATTTTTTTAATAACTGACTGATCCTGGGCACGCTTAGTCCCATATGTTTAGCAAGGTCTTCAAGTGAGATGTTTTTCGTAAAATTGTTGTCAATAAAAAGCTGGATTCGTTCACTGCGGTTAAGGGTGAAAGCTTCAGGAGTGTTGAGATATGAAGTATATCTTTCCAGGTTTTTCACAATCAGTTCAGCAAAACATTTAATTGCCTTGGTTTTTTCTATATCGAATCTTGGAATCATATCCAGTAGTTTTGAATTAGCTGTTCTGCTGATCGGCTTGGCTGTAATATCCAGGATGTTTCGATCTTTTTCGGCAATCTGAAACTGGCCGACAAACATGGCACCAGAAAGTTTCCCTTTGACAAAAACGGGAAGCACTAATTCTACAATACCGGCGTGACATCTTTTGAAAATTGACTTTTGCCTGCTGAAGAGTTCGTTTTGGACAACATGAAAATCGAAATTCATGCAAATTCTTTCGCTGTCTTTTTTTTGTATCGCACAAAAATTGCTAAGATGAAGATAATTCAAACGCCTCATATTATTTTTCATGAATCCGGTATAATCATGAAAAGAGACATGACATTGGAAAAGTTGTTCAAAAATTTTTATCGGATTCAAGATTTCTTCTTCCAGTGATTTCATATAACACCTCAATTGAAGTACTTTCAAAAGTCATTATAGCATATTAATATATGTATAATTTCATGTAAATTATATGAAAGTTCATTGTTTTCAAGAGAAAAAATATATATAATAATAGTAAACTTAATCCATTCTGAGATATTTGACGTTATGAAAATAGAGAATTAATGAAAGATTGGATCAAGTGCAAAAAGATAATTCGTGAAAGTTAAAACAGCTTCATGAGCAAGCACGAAACTGAAACATAATAGACATTGGAAAAACAAATGAATTCGACA
>Ga0265294_10005128_pt1 | contig 16061 bp, 14 predicted proteins | sample MunlanPumphouse3_FD_192504 | JGI IMG/M metagenome (GOLD analysis project Ga0265294, IMG submission 192504) | Groundwater microbial communities from a municipal landfill in Southern Ontario, Canada - Pumphouse #3 | ecosystem: Environmental > Aquatic > Deep subsurface > Groundwater | place...
AAGAGGAGTATATACTTTTTGTATGTGTCCGGGAGGATATGTCATTAATGCATCTTCTGAAGAAAAATGTCTTGCTACAAATGGTATGAGCATGAAAAAGAGAGAGGGCATTAATGCTAATAGCGCATGGGTAGTATCTGTTGATAATAATGATTACCTGTCGGATCATCCGCTTGCTGGAATAGAATTCCAAAGATCAATAGAAAGAAAAGCTTATGAAATAGGTATAGCTAATTACGTAGCTGGTGTACAATCCCTTAAGGGATTTCTTGAAAAACAGCCAAAAAGGTCAAATAATATTAAACCTACAATTAAACCGGGGTATACATATTCCGATTTAAGTGGTATATATAGTAATGAAATATATGAAACTTTATGTTCTTCAGTATCCTTGTTTGAAAAGAAACTATCATGTTTTAGCAAAGGGGTGCTGACGGCATGTGAAACAAGAACAAGCTCTCCGGTAAGTATTATAAGAGACGAAAATCATATGTCTAGCACAATTTACGGTATATATCCTTGCGGAGAGGGTGCTGGAAAAGCAGGGGGTATTATGTCAGCAGCAATTGATGGTCTTAAAACAGCAGAAAATATAATTAAAAATTTCAGGATTTAGGTTTGAGGAGGATTAAATGGGTAAAATTTTCGGTACAGATGGAGCAAGAGGAATTGCAAATAAGGATTTAACAGTCAGCCTTGCATTTAATCTTGGTAAAGCAGGAGCTTTTGTATTAGCAGGTGAGTGCAGTCATACGCCAAAAATACTTTTAGGAGCAGATACTAGGATTTCATCAGATATGCTTATGTCTGCTACAGAAGCAGGAATTTGCGCTATGGGAGCAAATGTCATTAGAGCCGGAGTTGTTACTACCCCAGCTGTTGCATACCTTACAAAATTGTATAACTGTGATGCGGGAATAGTTATTTCAGCTTCACATAACTCGTATGAGTATAATGGTATAAAATTTTTCAATAAAGACGGGTTTAAGCTTCCTGATGAGACTGAAGACCAGATTGAGCGAATAGTTACAGGGGAGGGTGGAGGAAGTATAAAAACCCATGATGCAATAGGCAGGATTTTCAAAGATTATGATTGTGTAAAGGAATATTCTGATTTTTTAGTATCTCACTGTAACACCGACTTATCCGGTTTGAGAATTCTTTTAGACTGTGCAAATGGAGCTGCAAGCAATATAGCACCTGAAGTATTTAGAAGAACAGGATGTGATATCTCATATATGAATGCAGATCCAGATGGAATTAATATTAACAAAGACTGCGGGTCCACTCACATCGATAATCTGGCAAAGGAAGTAGTTAAGAGAAATTATGATATCGGATTCGCTTATGACGGTGATGCTGACAGGCTATTAGCTGTCTCGGAAAAAGGAGATTTAATAGACGGTGATGTGCTGATGGCCGTTTTGGCACTTCACTTGAAAGAAAACGGATTACTGGCAAAAGACACTATTACTGTAACAGAGATGAGTAATATGGGAATTGATGTATTTGCCAGAAAAAATGACATGCAAATTGTCAGAACAAAAGTTGGAGATCGTTATGTAGTAGAAGAAATGCTAAAAAGCGGATATTCCATTGGTGGAGAACAATCGGGACATATTATACTTCTACCATTTAATACAACTGGAGACGGAATACTTGCTTCTTTGAAAATTTCACAAATATTAGCCGAGAATAAAATTAAAGCAAGCAGTTTTTTCGACATAATGAAACCATTACCGCAGGTATTGATTAATGTAAGAATAAGAAATGATATGAAAGCTGAACTTAAAAATGATGTAGAGATACAGAATTTATATAAGAGCATATCAGAAGAACTGGATGGAAATGGAAGAATAGTTTTGAGAGTATCTGGTACTGAACCTGTAATAAGAGTAATGATCGAGGGAGAGAACATGGAATTTATCGAAACTCGAGCAAAAACCGTAGCTGACAAGATAAAAGAAAAACTGAATTAATTAGTAATTTGAATATTTTGCATTAGCTTTATTCATATTATGTTTTTATTCTTTTGGCAGAATTATGATATTCTGCCTTTTAAATAGAGAATATTAACATTGAAAACAAAATGTGGCAAGAATGTGAACAGAATATGAAAAAATGCGTTGACACTTTTTCATGACCATGATATTATATTTAAAACTTTATTATTAAAGATTTACTATTATGAGGAGGTAAAATTATGAAGTTAAAAACAAAGAGCATACTCAGCATATTGCTTGTAGTTATTCTTTGCGTAGCCATGCTGTCAGCTTGTACGCCTAAGATTAAAAAGGGCGAAGCGACAATACTAACACCGTTAGTTGTTGCATACGATCCTTTCAGCGGCAAGTTCAGCCCATTCTTTGCAGACACAGCGTATGACGTAGATGTTGCTGGAATGACACAGGTTGGCCTTATGACTACTGACAGAGTTGGCGGTGTTATTTACAATGCCATAAAAGGAGAGACGGTTAATTTTAATGGAACCGATTATCTTTACACTGGTGTTGCAGATTTAACAGTAGCATATGACGAGAAATCAGATACTACAACATATCGTGCGACTATTAGAAATGATGTAGCGTTCTCAGACGGTACTGTAATGGATATTGATGATGTAATATTCACATATTACGTTCTTTGCGATCCTGCATACACCGGCTCGACAACTTTATCATCATATAACATTCTTGGATTACAGAACTATCAGACACAGACTACTGATGAAGTTTATGACAAGTATGTTACATTAGTTGATGCGATTTATGCTGCAGGAGAAGATCATGAATGGTCAGCATCTGATGCATGGACAGAAGCTCAACAAGACGGATTCTGGGCATTGCTTAACGAAGAGTGGAAAAATGATGTAGGAGCAATAGTAAACTATGTTATTGGAAACTATCTTTCATATGCAGACCAGGGTTATTTCCCATACTCATCTGCTGAAATATCAGCAAGTGAAGGAATGAAAATTGCTTTTGGAATGAGAATGTGGGGATTTGCTGGAGTTGAAGGAACAACACTTACAACAGCTGTAACAGGAAAAACATTTGATATGGCTGCTGGAGAATTCCCAACACTTGAAGATTATTTCTTAGAAACCAAAGAAGCATATGGCGGAAATCCTGAAGAGTATTGGGCAGTTGAAGCTGCTGATGATACTGATGTAGTTACACCTGCTAAGTCAAAATTCATATATGAATATGGATCAAAAGACGAAGCTATGGGAACTGAAGGAATCAAGAGTATCACAGGTATAAAGAGAGTTAATAACCGTACAGTTGAAGTTACAACTCAAGGATATGAAGCATCTGCTATATATTCAATACTTGGTATTTCTATTACACCAATGCACTATTATGGAGACGAAAGCCTTTATAATTACAAAGATGGAAGCTATGGATTCCCATTTGGCGACCTTTCAATGGTACAGGCAAAAACATCCAATCCAATGGGTGCTGGTCCATACAAATTTGTTAAATACGAAGATAAAGTTGTTTATTTCGAAGCTAACGAATATTACTACAAAGGAACTCCAAAAGTTAAATACATCCAGTTTAAAGAAGTAGGCGAAACTGATAAGATCAGTTCAATAGCTTCTGGAGCAGTAGATGTAGCAAATCCAAGCGGAAGTAAAGTTAAGTTTAACGAAATTCGTTCATATAACTCTAACGGACAGCTTGATGGTAATGTTATTACAACATCATCAGTTGACAACTTAGGTTATGGATATGTAGGAATTAATGCAGACACAGTAAGAGTTGGAACAGATTCCGATTCAGCAGAATCAAAAGCTCTGAGAAAAGGTTTAGCAACACTTCTTGCAGTATATCGTGATGTAGCTATAAACAGCTATTATGGCGATGCAGCAGCAGTTATCAACTATCCTATATCAAATACTTCCTGGGCTGCACCTCAGAAATCTGATGCAGACTATAAAGTTGCATTCTCAGTTGATGTTGACGGTAATGATATCTACACAGCAGACATGGATGCAGAAGCCAGATACGCAGCAGCACTTGAAGCATCAATTGGATTCTTCAAAGCAGCAGGATACACATGGAATGATTCAACTAAAAAGTTTACTGCAGCTCCTGAAGGAGCAAATATGACTTATGAAGCTTTGATTCCTGGTGATGGCGCTGGTGACCACCCGAACTTCCAGGTTTTAACAAATACTTCTGAAGCTTTAAAGAAAATTGGAATAACACTAGAAGTTAACGATTTAGCAGATTCTTCAGTACTTTGGGACAGACTTGATGCAGGAACACAGGAATTGTGGACAGCTGCATGGGGCTCAACGATAGATCCTGATATGTATCAGGTATATCACAGCTCAGGAATAGTAGGTAAAGGCGGATCTGATTCCAACCATTACCACATAGCTGATTCTGAACTTGATGATCTTATTGTTCAAGCACGTAAGTCAGATGACCAGACATACAGAAAATCTGTATACAAAGCATGCCTTGACTTAATAATTGACTGGGCAGTTGAAGTACCTTCATATCAGAGACAGAACATTATAGTGTTCAGTACAGAAAGAGTTAATATTGATACAGTTACACCTGATATCACAACTTTCTGGGGCTGGATGAATGATGTTGAGCTTCTTGAAGTTTATGAAGCAAATTAGTACAAAATCCTAAAAAAAAAGGAAAGCCCGCTGTTGACGGTGGGCTTTCCTTATGTATATAATAATATTTAAACTATGCGAAGTAAGCATGTTTTAGTAAGGAGAAACATTAATGTGGAAGTTTTTAGTTAGACGTATATTATTAAGTATAGTGATTCTTTTCTTTGTTTCGTTCATTGTATACTTTATAATGCGCGCACTACCTACATCATATGTTGAAGCAATAGCAAGGGAACGTGCGTCACTTCCCGGAGGAAGAAGCTATACTGAATGGCTTCAACAGTTAAATCAAGTGTACCATTTGGATGGTAACGTGATAGAAGGATTTTTTGGATGGCTTAAAGATTCAATTTTTACAGGCGATTTTGGTGAATCTTGGGCATACAACGTACCTGTAGTTCAGAAATTTAAAGATGTTATCTGGGATTCATTTATACTTGGATTTATTTCTTTAGTTCTTCAATTAGTTATTTCTATACCATTGGGAATAATTGCTGCAAGGAAACAATATAGCAGATTGGACTACTCAATCAGTGTGTTTGCATTAATAGGTATTTCATTACCGTCATTCTTTTTTGCAACACTATTAAAACTAGGGTTTTCATACAAATTAGGATGGTTTGAACCTATTGGAAAGGTTAGCCGGTTTTACGATCAGTTAACTCCCATAGGACAGTTTTTTGATGTGGCATCGCATTATGTGCTGCCAATTATGACTTTGACAATAGTAAGCATAGGCTTTTTAATGAGATATACAAGAACAAATATGCTTGAAGTACTTAATTCAGATTATATTAGAACTGCAAGAGCAAAAGGACTTTCTGAAAATAAAGTAATAAACAAGCATGCTTTTAGAAATACACTTATACCAATAGTAACAATAGTTGGCGGAACTCTTCCTGGTCTTTTTGCTGGAGCAATGATAACAGAACAGCTCTTTTCAATACCTGGAATCGGCTATACAGCATATAATGCTATGATTAAAGGAGATATACCCTTTTCTATGTTTTATTTGGTATTTTTAGCGACACTGACTTTGATTGGAACACTTATTGCAGATATATTGTATGCAGTAGTTGATCCAAGAGTCAGAGTAAACTAGGAAAGGAGGAAGATATGAGCGATAACAAAATACCTAACAATCCCGAATACGAGGATAAAAATATCCATATTGATGAAGAAGAGATATTATATAGTGATTCAAACATAAATGATCATATAAGCAGTTCAGACAGTTTAGATGATGAGCAAAGAGTTAAGATGCTTTCTCCTTCTATGCTGGTAGCAAAAAGGTTTGTTAGAAACAGACTTGCAATAATAGGTCTTGTTATTATACTTGCAATGTTTATATTCTCTTTTATTGGAGGATGGATACACCCGTATCCTGAAACAAAGATATTCTATAAAAAAGAAGTAGCATCTTCAGAGTACGCAGGAGCTACAATAAATCAGAACTGGTATGAAGAAGTTAAAGAAGGGTACACCTTCACTTCTTTGAACAAAGCTGCATTTGCATTAGCATTAAAAGAAAATCAATCTGTTTTTTCTACTCCGGTTAATGGAGAAGATACTTTGTTTGCAATTAAGCCAATTTCAGCAGATACTCAGGTACTGTTTGGTGCAGAACGGATAGGAAAAATCGATATTATACTTGGTGAATACATTTTTAAGGAAGAAGCCAGTGGAATTTCTTTTTCAAATAATTTCAAAACTGCTGTAATGAATGCTATTGAGAATAAAGAGAGCTTCATTGAGTACAACGGAGATGAATACTTTTTAGATTTATCAAGACGTGAGTGCATAATATTTACTGGCGAAGAATATGTTCTATTAACCAAAAATATATATGATATGTATACACAGGGATTAGAAGCGGACTTCAGTTTCAAATACGCTGCGGAATCAGCTATAAGTAATAGCGAAAAAACATTTACTGCCAATCAGTTGAGTTATGAAATTGATTATCACGATAATCTGCAAACGATTTATGAAGTAGGTACGGGTGAAAAAAATGCATATGCAAATGTAACAAGACTTATTATTACCCCTACTTCACCTGATATTTTCCTCTCTATAAACTTCAAGAATATAGTTGAAGAATCTATGGCAAATGGTCAAACTTCATTTGAATATACAAATACTGAAGGTGAGACAATAGAATATATTATTGAGAAGAAGGATTTACAGTATGTAATAAGGACAGATAAAGTTACAGATTTAATTGATACATACGCTTCTCCTAGCAAAGAACATCCGCTTGGTACTGATGGTTCAGGAATGGACCTTTTAGTAAGACTTATGTACGGAGGAAGAGTTTCTCTCACAATAGGATTTGTTGTTGTTTTAATTGAGATAATTATAGGTATTATAATTGGAGGTCTTTCAGGTTATTTCGGCGGATGGACAGATACTTTGCTTATGAGACTTGTTGAAATATTCAACTGTATACCAACAATGCCTCTATATATCATTTTAGGAGCAGCTTTAGATACGATGAAACTGGATCCGGAGGTGCGAATTTATCTCTTAATGATCATACTAGGCATATTCGGATGGCCTGGTATTGCTAGAGTAGTAAGAGGACAGATTCTGTCTCTTAGAGAACAGGAATTCATGGTTGCAAACGAAGCAACAGGTCTTTCTGTATCAAGAAGAATATTTAGACATCTTGTACCAAATGTAATACCTCAATTAATAGTTTTTGCGACTATGAGCTTAGGTGGCATCATATTAACAGAAGCTACACTGAGTTTCTTGAATTTAGGTGTTAAATACCCATATGCATCATGGGGGAACATAGTAAACTCGGTTAACGACAGCTTTGTTCTTCAAAATTACTGGTTTGTATGGATTCCTGCCGGTATGCTTATCTTAATAACTGTTCTGGGATTCAATTTTGTAGGTGACGGATTAAGAGATGCATTTGACCCGAAGATGAAAAGGTAGGTAAAAAAGATGAAACTTAAAAATAAACAGGAAAAGAAAATAAAAAGCCTAAACTACCTATCAGCAAAAGAAGCAAGGGCTATATCCAAAAAAAACAGACATATTACAAATGAGTTGGAAAAAAAGAAGAACAGGAAAAATGTACCTGTTGAAGAATATACTTCAATTATGAAAAATCCAAAAAATGTTTTGGAAGTTGAAAATCTGCATACTTACTTTTTTACTGATTTAGGAACTGTAAAAGCAGTTGCTGGAGCATCCTTTGAAGTTGAAAAAGGTAAAACACTTGGTATAGTGGGTGAGTCAGGATGTGGAAAATCGGTAACAAGTCTTTCCATTATGCAGCTTGTACAGCGTCCCCAGGGACAAACTGTAGAAGGAGCTATAAGATTTGACAGCGGTAAAGGGGTATATGATATTGCAAAAGCCCCAACGGAGTTTATGCAGAAGATTCGTGGAAATATGATTTCAATGATTTTTCAAGAACCCATGACCAGCCTTAATCCAGTATTCAGAGTGGGAATGCAGGTTGATGAAGTAATTGGTCTTCATAATCCGGAAATGCAAAAAGATGATATAAAAACAAGAACACTTGAAATGCTTGATCTTGTCGGTATTGCCAATTCTGAGGGTGTCTACAAAATGTATCCTCATGAATTATCAGGTGGAATGAGACAAAGAGTAATGATAGCAATGGCTTTAGCCTGTGATCCAAGCCTTATTATCGCAGATGAGCCTACTACAGCTTTGGATGTTACGATTCAGGCTCAGATTCTTGATTTGCTTAGAAATCTTAAAGATAAGATAAACAGTAGTATAATGTTAATAACACACGACTTAGGCGTTATAGCAGAAATGGCAGACATGGTTGTTGTTATGTACGCAGGAAAAGTGGTTGAAAAAGGCACTGCAGCAGATATATTCAAGAATCCAAAGCACCCATATACTATAGGATTAATGGAAAGCAAGCCTGTTGTTAATAAAAATGTTGAAAGACTCTACAGTATACCAGGCAAAGTTCCAAATCCAATAAATATGCCTAATTACTGTTATTTCAAGGATAGATGTGAAAAGTGTATCGAAGCATGTAACGGCCCATATCCAAGAGAGATTAAACTATCTGACACTCATTATGTAAGCTGTTATCTGTACAACGACGAGGAGGTTAAATAGAATGGCAAATAAATTATTAAAGGAAAATAACTACACGCCTTTGACGCCAGATAGCAAATATTTAGTCCAAGTCAATTCATTAAGAACATTCTATCCTATAAAGGCTGGCGTTTTTTCTAGAATTGCAGGATATGTAAGAGCTGTTGACGGAGTTTCGTTTAATATTAAAAAGGGACAGACTATGGGACTTGTCGGTGAATCAGGTTGCGGCAAGACAACTGTAGGTCGTACTCTTTTACGTCTTACACCACATACTGATGGTGAAGTATATTTTAACGGTGAATCAGTATTTGATAAAAATAGAGAAGAATTGAATAAAATAAGACCTCAGATGCAGATTATATTCCAGGACCCTTACTCATCACTTTCTCCAAGACTTCCTGTCGGTGAGATAATTGGAGAAGCGGTCAGAGAGCATAAACTTGTACCTGAAGATAAATATGATGACTATATTACTTCAATAATGAATTCCTGTGGATTACAGGTGTATCATAAAGACAGATATCCTCATGAATTCTCAGGAGGACAAAGACAGAGGATATGTATTGCAAGAGCTTTGGCATTAAATCCTAAATTTGTTGTTTGTGATGAACCAGTTTCAGCATTGGATGTATCCATTCAGGCACAGATAATAAATTTGTTGATGGATCTGCAGGAAAAATACGGTCTTACATATCTTTTCATATCGCATGATCTTTCTGTTGTTGAACATATTTCAGACACTATTGGAGTTATGTATCTTGGATCTTTGGTTGAAACAGGATCAAAAAAAGATATTTTTAAAGATCCTCTTCATCCTTACACGAAGGCATTATTTAGTGCTATACCTGTTCCAGATCCAGATTACAAGATGAACAGGATAATTCTTGAAGGAAGCATACCATCTCCCGCAAATCCTCCAAAAGGATGTAAGTTCCATACAAGATGCAGACACTGCTTTGACAGATGTAAAGTCGAGGATCCGGCACCAAAAGATATGGGTAACGGACATGTGGTGTGCTGTCATCTTTATGATAAATAAGAATGTTTAAAAAAAGGAAGTATGACGATGATGATGGCAGGGTAATAGCTCCAATGAATGTGGATGGAATGCCCTGGTATCAAAAAGGAGTCAGACAGCAGAATACAGAAGTTGAACAAATCGAGCCTTTGACAAAGAAGGAATCTTTATCAATAACTTTTCATGCAATTATTGCAGGGCTTTCAGTTGCATTGATTATGGGTCTTGCTGGATTTTTATTTATTCTATTTTGCATACACGTTTGGTTTAGGTGATTAAAATGAAGTATATATTATGGATAGTGCTGATATTGTTTGTTGCGGCTTTAGTTTTCTTCGGTTTTCTTATAGGTCAAAGAGTTGATTTTATTCAATATGAAAGGCATGTAGTATCATTTACTGCCAAAGGTATCCAAAACGGCGCTACAGCGCATTATGAAGGTATTACAGTTGAGGTTAACAGTACAAATTTCGAAGTAATGTCCAGTAAACTTCTAACCATTACCGAAAGACAAAAAATCAGAAAGATTCCAGAATATGATGAACAGATCATAATGACTGTAAAAGTTGATGAAGAGAATTTCTTTATCATTATACCTGTTTCTGAAAATAGCAAAGATGCATATCTGCATACCAGATTTGATGGAAGAAACAGATATTTCTATATTTCTGATAAATACAGAATATATGAAAGAGCATATTCATATGTTCAACCAGAAGGTTTTTACGGACCTAATAAATTAATTGAAAACTGAGCAGCATAATAGCTTATGAATATCTTAATCAGATTGCAGTAATATGATAATATATGTTTAGAAAGGTGTTTTATGATGGATATACTTATAATAGGCATAGCAGGCGGGACAGGAAGCGGAAAGACTACACTTACCAACAGGCTTAAGGAGAAATTCGGCGAGGATGTGAGCGTTATAAGCCATGACAACTACTATAAATCTCAGGATGATATACCTTTTGAAGAAAGAATAAAAACCAACTATGATCATCCTGAATCATTTGAAACAGACCTTTTAATATCACATCTTGAGAAATTAAAAAATAATGAAAGCATAGAATGTCCAATATATTCATTTACAGAACATACAAGAACTAAACAGACCAGAACCATAAAACCTACTAAAGTAATAATTGTTGAGGGAATTTTGATATTTCAAAATCCGAAATTACTAAATTTGATGAATATAAGGATATATGTAGATACAGACCCTGATGTAAGAATACTAAGAAGAATACTAAGGGATGTAAAGGAAAGAGGCAGAAGTTTAGATTCAGTAGTTACTCAATATTTATCTACTGTTAAACCTATGCATGAGCAGTATGTTGAACCATCTAAAAGAAATGCAGATATAATTGTACTTGAAGGCGGATATAATCTTGTCGCACTAGACATGATAATTCAAAGAATTCAAGGACATGTAGATGATAAGGAAGTGTAATATGAAGAAAAAGTATATTTATTCGCAATCAGGACAGATTTTATATGACCAGATAGCAAAAGAACTGCCGATTATAGATTATCATTGCCATCTGAGCCCAAAACAGATTTACGAGGATATGCCCTTTGATAATATAGGTAGCATGTGGCTTGGGGCAGACCACTACAAATGGAGGCTCATGCGGGCTTATGGTATAGATGAAGAATATATTACTGGAAATACGAGTTGGAAGGATAAATTCTTTGCATACTGTAAAACTATAGAGAATTGTCCCAATAGCCCTCTTTATCATTGGTCACACATGGAGCTTTCTATGTATTTTGATACTGAAATGAACATTTCATATGATAATGCACAAATGATATGGGATAAAGCAAATGAAGTTATATCTAAAAAGCAACTGAGTCCTAGAAAACTTATATCACAGTCAAAAGTCATATACATAGCAACAACAGATGATATTACGGATGATCTTGAGTATCATAAACTGTTACAACAAGACAGTGAATTTATGACAAGAGTAATGCCTACATTCAGAACAGACAATGTATTATTGATAAATAGACCAGATTATGTTAATTATATAGAAAAACTTAGTGGTTTAGCTGATATCAAGATAAATGATATTGATGCACTTTGTAATGCAATAACAAAAAGGTTAGACTTCTTTGTTGCCAATGGATGTAAGATTTCCGATGTGGGTATCCAATACACACCTAATCCTGATTTTACAAAGGAATCTGCTCAAAATGCTTTTATGCAAGCCCTTAAAGGTAAGAATGCAGATAAATCTGATTATGAGCAGTTCTTAGGATATATGTTTGTCTTTCTTTCTGGTGAATACAAGAAAAGAAATATTACTCAGCAGATTCATACAGGTGTATACCGTAATGCTAATACCAGACTATATAACAGCATTGGAGCTGACTGTGGATGTGATATGTCAAATAATCCGCTTGATGCTGTTTTGTTTGCTAATCTTTTAGATCAGATGGATAAGAATAACAATCTTGCAAAGACAATAGTATATATTCTTAATCCTTCATCATATTATCAGGCATTGACTGCCTGCGGCTGTTTTAGAGATGTAATATTCGGTGCTGCGTGGTGGCATATGGATCATTATGAGGGTATAGCTGCTAATTTAAAAACCGTTTCATCATTATCATGTCTTGGTTCTAGTATGGGTATGCTTACTGACAGCAGAAGCTTCTTGTCATATGCGCGTCATGATTATTACAGGCGTATATTATGCTCTGTTGTGGGTTCTTGGGTTGATGCTGATGAATACCCGATTGAATTAGCAAAAAACCTGATATATAATCTGTGCGTAGGAAATGCTTCCAAAAGATTTTTAGAATGACCATTTCCTCTGGAGGTGCTTTATGAAAAAAACTATATGGATTATTGTTATAGTTATAACTATATTATCTATTGGAGCGGTATCAGGTGCAATGGTTGGTATTGCTGTAAACAAGTTTGTTGATGAATACAATCTGGAGGTTGTTTATCCGGATGTTGATGAAGCAACATACAGTATGCTTGATAAAATAGGGATTGGCAGTGAACAATTAAGCGGTTTTTCATCTTTACAGGAAGCCTTACTTAATATTGAAGGTGAAGTCGAAATAAGCAATATTAAATTTACATCTGAAGAAATAACAGCTATATTAAATGTTTCACCGGAATATTTAAAATCCATGTTTGTAAAATCTGTTGTTTTTGATATACAGTCTGATGATACTGTAAATTTGGAAGTTTATCTGGATGCTGAAGAAATAAACAGGAATTCAGATGTTCCCGATATTGCTATTGGTATTATTCAAAGCACAAAATTTACGATAAATATAAGTATTACAGGAGTATCGGAAAAAGGCGAGCTTATTGTTGTTGTAAATGATATATATGTAAAAGATGTGCATATTATGAATTTTATGAATATTTTTCCTGTAGGTTCAGAGTTTAAAGGTTATGTCAGCGAAATAATGGATAAAGAAATTAAGGTTTTATTGCCTATGCTTAAGGATCTGAAATCTTTTGAGATATCTGACGGATATGCATATATTGACGCAATTTTCACATATGGAGGTAATTGATTTGCATGAAAATAAAAAAAAATCAGTACTCATAGGCATTTCAGGTGGAGTAGATAGCGCAGTAGGAGCATATATTCTTAAAAATCAAGGATACGATGTGCATGCAGTTACATATATACTTTCTTCTTCTCAAAAGTCATCTGTTAATGATGCAATAAAGATAGCTGAAAAATTAAATATCCCAATATATATTGACGATAAGACTGATAGCTTTGATAAAGAGGTAATATCATATTTCACGAATGCATATTTAATAGGTGAGACTCCTAACCCATGCGTATTATGTAATAAATCATTCAAGTTCAGACATCTAATAGAAAGAGCTGAAAGTATGGGGATTGATTATGTAGCGACAGGTCATTATGCTAATATAGATTACGATGACAAATCAAAAAGATTTTTACTTACTAAATCTGCAAATGAAAAAAAAGACCAGTCGTACTTTCTATACAGATTGACACAGAGTCAGTTAAGCAAAATTATTTTTCCAATTTCTGATATGAATAAAGATCAGGTTAGATTAATAGCGAAAAAGATAGGACTTGAAGTAAAGGATAAGAAAGACAGCCAGGATATATGTTTTATAAAAGATACTGATTATGCCAGTTTTATCAAAGAAAAAACAGACAGGTTATTTGAAAACAGCACTTTTATTGATAAATCAGGTAAAATTATTGGAAAAGGAGACAATCACATTTTCTATACTCCAGGCCAGAGACGAGGACTTGGACAAGGCTTTAACAAAAGGGTATATGTTATTAAAAAAGATGCAATGAACAATAAAGTTGTATTAGGTGATGAAGCTGATCTTTATAAAAAAGAAATAAAGGTTAAAGATATTAACCTTATATCCATAGTAAAACTCGAAGAACCTATGAAAGTTAAAATAAAGATAAGAAATTCCATGAATTTTGCTGATGGTGAGATATCTATGGTAGATGATAATATTAAGATTGTATTTGATGAACCTGTAAGAGCCGCTGTAAACGGACAGTCAGCAGTTTTTTACAAAGATAATCTTGTAGTTGGAGGAGGAATTATATATGACGCTCTATAAAGGAATTCTTGATATGATAGGAAATACACCATTAATCGAACTTTGTGCCATAAAGCAGAAATATCTGTTGCATGGGGATATATATGCTAAAGTGGAAGGTTTTAATCCTGCTGGTTCAGTAAAGGACAGGACCGCATTCTCTTTGATACAGAGTTTGCAAAACGATGACAGATATCTTAAGGCTGTTAAGGAAAATGCAAAAATAACCATTGTAGAGGCTACTAGCGGCAACACAGGCATAGCATTGGCAATGATTTGTGCAAGACTGGGTTATGAGTTAATTATCTGTATGCCTGAGAACATGTCTAAAGAAAGAGTTATGACTTTAAAAGCATATGGAGCTAAGGTAATTCTTACTGATGGCACAAGAGGAATGCAAGGCGCTATTGAGAAGTCCTTAGAGTTTAAAGATGCGTTTACTCTTTGTCAGTTTGAAAACCCATACAACCCTCTTATACATGAAAATACTACTGCAAAGCAGATATATGATGATTTGAAAGGGGATATAGATATATTTGTGGCTGGAGTAGGTACAGGCGGTACCATAACAGGATGTGCAAGATATTTCAAGAAAAAGAAGAAGGTACACATTGTGGCTGTTGAGCCATATGAATCACAGGTTTTGTCTGGTGATAAACCAGGTAGACACGGAATAGCAGGTATTGGTGCTGGATTTATACCTGATGTTTATGATAAAAGTCTTATTAATGAAATATTACCTGTTAAGACTGAACAGGCATATGAGTGGGCAAGAGAATTAGCTCACACAGAGGGTATATTGTGCGGAGTATCTTCAGGAGCCGCTCTGTGTGCTTGTGTTGAGTTAGCAAAAAAGGTTGAAAATATAGGGAAGAACATAGTTTGCATTCTTCCCGATACCGGTGAAAGATATTTATCAACCCCTTTATATATGCAAGATTAACTTTTTAAGGCTTTCAGTATCTTACTTGCAATAACATATTGACCGAACATTGTCGGATGTATTTTATCTGTTTTAAAGGTAAGCTGATTATATGTGAATTTTTCCATAAGTTTTTCAAATTCTTTTTGAAGGTCAACAAAGATTACATCATATTTCTTAACCAGGTCACGAAGAGCTTGTATATACTCATCAGCCTGAGCCTTCATTGGTTGTGTAGTGTCAGTTTCTAAGAAGAAAGGTGATAGAATTATAATCTTTTTTGTGCGATTTATCATGCTTTCAATCATGTATGTCATATTTTTTATGTATTCATCTTTTGATACCCATACAGCACGATTAGTAGAATCATAATGTCTCCATACATCATTTATACCAATTAATATGGTAAGAACATCAACAGAATGGTTTAATACATCCTTATCCCATCTGTCCAAAAGCATTCTGGAAGTGTCTCCGGAAATACCCATATTAGTTACTTCCACATTTAAATCAGGATAATTCAGATAAAGTTCCGATGCTACAAGGTGGGGATATGCATCACCAAGGAATGCTGTAGTTTCACTTCTTCTGTTGCAATCAGTTACCGAGTCTCCGATCATAAGAATCTTCATGTTTTCTTTTAATAGCATATATGCCTCCAAATAAAAGTTTATTTAACAATTATATCACTTAATCAAATTTCCAGATAAAATATATTTTTATGTTTGATTCATATATTATTAAATGATAGAATTGTAATAAAGAAGAACTGAAATGTATATGAAAGATAGCAGAA
>Ga0265294_10005129_pt1 | contig 16060 bp, 12 predicted proteins | sample MunlanPumphouse3_FD_192504 | JGI IMG/M metagenome (GOLD analysis project Ga0265294, IMG submission 192504) | Groundwater microbial communities from a municipal landfill in Southern Ontario, Canada - Pumphouse #3 | ecosystem: Environmental > Aquatic > Deep subsurface > Groundwater | place...
CAGCTACCATTATTCGAGACATAAAAAAGAGGGGGCTTGACTTTTTGAAAATAAAATTGGAGAATTGATTATAAGATAATTAACTTGGATTAATTGGGATTATAATTTTTTATCGGACAACAATGATAAATATTACAAAGAAAATTTCATTTCTGTCGTATATTTGTAGTCTAATTCAATTCAAGTATAAACCTTAAATATTATTTTTATGAATTCAATTAACTATAAAGACCTCGAAACAATGAAGAACCCTCATGGAGTTGATGCAAAGAAACTCTTTGAGATAGAGCATGTTCAAGTAATACATATGATAATTAAACCAGGAGAAAGCCTAAAAAGACATTCCACCCCTGTCGATGTTTTCTTTTATGTATTAGAAGGTGAAGGATTTGTTGAGGTAGGAGATGAAAAGCTATTAATCACCAAAGACAACTTAGTAGAAAGTCCAAAAAACATCCCTCATATACTATATAATGAAGGAACAGAAGATTTTAGATTCTTAGTAGTAAAAACCCCGAAACCATAATTAGTGAAAAAGTAAGAGGTAAAAAGTAAAAGTTGAGCGTCATTACCTTTTACCTTTTACTTTTTACCTTTTACCTTTTACCTTCTATCTTACTCTATAGTAAATATCATTGTTGGGTTTTCAACAGGAGTAGGCACACCATTCTCAATGACTGAAATACCTTCAATATAAATTTTATCTCCTTTTTTCAAAGTCTTAATTCTTTCAATCATTTCTCGAGTAAACTTTTCGCTCTTTGATACAAATGGAGCATTATTGTCATTTTTATCGTCAAAAATCATCATAAATTCACTAACCCTATAATTAACAGTAGATAAAACACCAGTAGGATAAGTTGATATACCAGGACACATCAATAAAACCTCCTTATCAATAAAACCACCATCCATATCAATAATCACTGCTTTTGGTCTTTTCATCTCATAAACCTTAAAGTTTCTTTTATTTAAAAATACCTTTTTATTCCCAGTATTATTATATAAAACAACATCAACATATTTGTTATCCAAAGGAATAATTATCTCCTTTTGATATAGCGTCCCATCTTCATATTCAATATCAATAGTAGCATATTCTTCAGGAAAATCAACATTCACCACATACTCACCATTGCCAACCTTTCTAATATGAGCATGATTATCAGAGACTTCTGCAATAATATCTTTATCCGCAATACCGTCCACCGAAATAAAAATTGGGTTCTCAATCCCCTCATAAAGTATATTCATCCCAGTTGCCGCAATAATTGTCCTTGGAGACTTTCCCTCTTGAGCATTTGCAGATAAGCAAAAAACTGTAAGCATAATAGCTAAAAAACTAAATCTTTTCATAATCTTAATTATTTAATTGTGAATATCATTTGAGGATTTTCAGGACTATGTTCTATCCCATTAATCATCGTTCTAATTCCTTCTATATAAATTTTATCCCCCTTTTTCAAAGTCTTAATCTTTTCAATCATCTCATTAGTAAACCTTTTCTTTCTAATAAAATCATTGGTCTTTGATAAAAGAGGAGCTTCATTATAATAAGAACTAAAAGCCATTTGAAAATTCGTAACCCCATAATCCTCTGAATCATAACCCACGCCAGGCTTAACCCTAATATAAGGGTCTTTCATCAAACTTTCCTTAGTAACCAATCCACCATCGATGATACCAACAACTACCATAGGTTTCTTCAAACTCCTAACCATAAAAGTTTTAGAGTCCAAATAAACCTTCTTCATATTCAAATAAGCAAATAAATTCACAGTAATCACTTCCTCATCCATAGCAAAGACAGTATCCTTTTGAAATAAAGTGCCAGTCTCTTTATCTAAACAATCCATGGTAGTTATAAATTCCAGACTACCATGCTCTACGTTAATTGCATAGCTACCCTTCCCAGTTTTTTTAATAACACCCTTTCCATCTGAAATCTCCGCATCAATAAATTCATCTGCAATACCCTCAACAGTTGCATCAAGTTTATTGTCAATTCCCCTATAGAGGATATTCATATTTCTTGCAGCAATTGTTGCTTGAGGTGTTGGCAACTTCAACATTTCTTGAATACTCTTCTCTTGACAATTAGCCGATAAGCAAAAAACTGTAAGCATGATAGCTAAAAAACTAAATCTTTTCATAGTGTTTGAAATTTTAAGGTTAAGAAACTTGTTAATATATTTTCTTATTAGTTCCATAACTCCCAAAAATTGTTTATTATTATATATTTATTAATTTTTTTTCACTACCAACCCACCATAATTTTCTCATCCCTTATTTTCCTAAGTCCTTAATTCCCTTAGAACAAGAAACCCAATCAATCCCTCACCAAACAAGCCCCCACAAAACACAAAGCCCCCTCAATATCAATAATTACTCCCATATTAATATGCAAAAAAAAGTCTTGAACCTTGATTTTTCTGATTAAGCGATAGACTATGATTGTAAACTATTTGTTAGCAATAATCATGGTAATCATTTAATCAGATAAATCACAGTTCAGACAATTACTTTTTTTTACCTTATAACCGACATTTCAAAGAACAAATGGGAGACGTATGTTTTTATGCTACGCCTCCCAGTACAAATAGAGCTCATCTAAACCCTACTGCCAAACTATTTGCTCTAAGCTACTAAAAGCCTATTGCAATCCCTTAATCTCAAGGTTAGCCTCTGAGAACGAAGTCTTAGCTAATTGATTCTTGAAGATAGGAGATGGGTAAAACCTGCATTTCTTGGTGTGTTTATTATAGAATCATATAAATGCTGTGATATTTCTTGAATTACAAATGAAAATAACGTATAATATCGGCTTATTTTACTTAGATTTACTTAGTCATTTGTTAATTTTCCTAACTCTGCATTTTAAGAAATTCTTCCTTTGATTTAGGATTTTATTCCTGCGTTTCATTTGATGCCTCAATAAATCTCTTCGCAAATTCAGGGTGAGAAAAGCCAAGAAAGATATCTGCAACATCAAGCCTATCGTTGATTTGATTGTGGTTGGTTTGATGTTGGTTTGTAGAGACGCGATTTATCGCGTGTCATCATCGTGTTGGTTTCTAAGTTATTTTATTATTATATCAATGTTATTTGGTTGTGTTTGTGGTTGTTGTTGATTTGTTGATAATACATCGTTTATAAAACTTGAAGGCGTTGGCCGTTATTGGTTTGTCGTTGTTGACACGCGATAAATCGCGTCTCTACAGGGTCGGATATGTATATATTATTTAGACAAATTTTTCACGTATTTTAGGTTGTTTTGCTCTATGTTTCCAATATTTCTCATAACCACCTAACAGTTACGGGTGTTTCCACGTTTCCACCCTCTTAGAACATGGAAACAAGGAAACATAAGTTTAATAGGTTAATAGTTGCACTAAGACAAGTTAGCTTAGTGCAGAACTATTCCCCTTTATTTATTAAAAACTATTGTGGACTACTGTCTTCCAATGCTTTTAACTTTTTGTATCTTGATAATTTTTTAGATATTGCGGATTTGCTAACCCCCAGTTCAAGACCAACCTCTTCGTGTGTCAATCCTCTTTCTCTTAATTCATTGATATCTTCGAATTATGACTTAAACACCTCTATACTCTCACTTTTCTGACTTAGCAAATCATAATGTGTTTTGGTTTCAAGGTTGTTAAATGTAAGATTTATATTTATCACATTTGTAATGTGTGTATTTTAATGCTACAGAATTTTATTTTATTTTAGGCTGTTTTAGACCTCTTGTTCCACATATTTTATGTAACTAATTGGCTTTCAATTTTGTTTCGCCGTTCCGCACCCCTTAGAAGACTGAAACAACGGATCAAGATTGATGACCTTTAATAGGTTCGGAGTTGCACTAAGACAAGTCTGCTTAGTGCCAACACCGACCCCTGGTTATTAAAAACTTCTATTTGCTCTTTTCTAAAGCTCTTAACTTATTAAATTTTGATACTCTTCTTGAAACTGATGATTTACTAATGCCTAATTCGAGACTTATCTCATCGTAGCTTCTTCCAACATCTTGTAGTGCTTTGATATCTCTATATTCAGATTCAATAACCTCACGAGTTTCACTTTTCTGACTTAACAAATCATTATGCATCCTTGTTTCAAGGTTATTAAACGTAAGGTTATCAGTAAATTCCAAATCAAATGAGTGGGTCTTGAACTTGTGTGATAGGTAGTTACCCTTGACAATACAGAAGTATTTCTTGTTAGCAGATTGCGTATCGTTTTTGAGCTCAATCATAAGCCTCATCTTGGCTTCAAATCCTTTCTAACCTATGGCGTTGTGCTTACTTGGTTCGAGGTTGTCGGAGCGTTTGTTGGTATGGTGCAAAAAGACGACCAAGCAGCCATGCCTTTGTGCTAACTGACTACAATCGTTTAGGAAGGCACGGACACGGTTTGTTTCATAGAGCTGACCTGTGGAGGCATCTGTAAAAGTATCAACAATGACGAGGTCGACAGGGCTTTCTGATAGCTCTTTCTCGAGCCTGTTTATTAGGTTATCTGTCTCAAAAATATAGACCAAGTTATCCAATTCTTCAGGCTTTAGTCCATAATCATTATTTTGTTTTTTTAACAAGACAGAAATAGCCATTTTATCATCTTCTGTGCTAATATAATATGCACGGTTATTAATATGATTAACCTCCCAGTTCAAAAACGGCTTACCACTAACCACACTAACACATAAATGTCTTAATAAAGAATTCTTCCCTATGTCGGAGGATCCAATGAGAGCAGCAATTCCAACCCTATGAAATATTGGGTCAACAAGCTTAGGGGTTTCATCTATAGTATTAGACAGTAGTTTTGCGTTAGGTTATAAAATAAAAAGAGACGTAATGTTTTAATCACGTCTCAATAATAATAGATTTCTTTTTAAGTTTATTCTACTACATATTTAGTAAATCTCTTTGCATCTATCTTATTTAAAAACTCGTTCCTTACTTTGATTAGGGCTTTTTCAAACTCTGTGGATTGGTTTTGGTGGAGGTTGATTTCTTGGGTTTGGAAGTAGGTGGGGTCTGTTTTTAGGGTTTTGGGGTCTGTTTCAAATTTCACGAGTTTTAGGAGCTGGTCTTTGTTTAAATCGAATGTTTTGACAAATATGACCCAGTCTCTTTCTGTGTTTTGTGTTGAGGTGAGACGTTTTTTCATATTGCCTTTAAAGCCTTTGTCTTCTACTATTAGTTTATAGTTTTTTGGGCTGCCTCTTTGTATGTAGGCTGATAAGTTTTCTGATATATGGTCATAGTGAGTTTTTGCTGCTTTTGGTGTGGTTTTGATTTCCATCTCTTCCATCTCTTCTTCAAACATGCGTTTGTCTTCTTCTCTAAAATATCCTTCGTCTTCTATGTTTTCCATTTTCCCTTTTTATATTGTTATGTTATGCAAATATACAAAAGAAATGTTTATAATGAAAAAGAGACGCAATATTTAAATTACGTCTCTATTTTTCATTTTCTTTATTCTTTTAGTTTACTATCAGTTTCTTTGTTTGGTTTTCTACCTTTACTTGGTATATTCCTTTTGTAAAACCTGATAGGTCAATATTTAGTTGTGTTTGGTTTGCTTTTAGGTTATAGGTCTTTATATTTCTACCCATAACATCGTAAACAAATACATCAATAGCTTTGGTTTGAGCTTCTATTTCTAGGGTTGTGATGCCATTTGTTGGGTTAGGGTATAGCTTGGTTTGCTCTACTGTGGTTATGGTTTGGTTTAGTTGTGATTGGCATTGTATGTTAGTAAATTTCGACCAGTTGTAATCGCTTTGGTATGCTTGTATTGACCCGCATGGCACATAAACTGGTATTGTTTTTACTACGTCTTTAAATGTGTTGCTACTTATGGTTGGTGGTACTACTGCTTCGGAGTATATATGTGTTAGGGAGGTTATTCCTGCAAAGGCATAGGTTGGGATGTTTTGTACGTCCTCTGCTATCATTATTGTTGTTAGTCTTATGCAGCCTTCAAATGCGGAGCCTACGTATTGTGCATTTTGTGCGTTGTAATTAACTAGTGTTAGGTTTGTGCAGTTGTCAAATGCTTGGTTACCTATTGATATTACTGAGCCTGGTATGGTGATTGAGCCTAGGTTTATACAGTCATAAAATGCCATTGTTCCTATTGTGTCAATTGTTATAGGTAGGTTGATTGTGGTTAGGGCTTGGCAGTGACTAAATGTTTGTGATTCGATTTTTGTTATTGCGTTTGGTAGGGTTATTGAGTTGAGGGATGTACATAACGTAAATGCATTTGTTCCAATTTTGGTTATACTATTAGGAAGATCAATTGTGGTTAAGCCACTACACATATTAAAAGCAAAACGTTCTATTGTGGTTATGGAATTTGGCATTATTACTGATGTTATTTTCTTGCATCTAGAAAAGCTGCCTTCTCCAATTGTTGTTATAGTATTAGCAATTATTACTCCTCCTTCTTTGCTCTGTGGACAAAGAATTAGGGTGTCTTTGGTTTTGTTTAGAAGGATACCAGATTCTGATGAGTATTTTGTATTGCTATTTGCTACATTGATATCTCTTATGCTTAGAGTGAAGAAGTTTGGTATTGTTAGTACGTCTTTTTTAATATTTATGGTTTTTAGGGCAGGGCAATTATTGAAAATATCTACTCCTACATAGCTTGAATCTATTACATTATAGTTTAAAGTTTCTAAGGTGTCGCAGTATGTAAAAGCCTCGTTTCCAATTGATGTTAGGGTATTAGGAAGTGTAATGGAGCTTAGGGAATTACAATTAGAAAATGCGTTTTGCCCAATTGAGGTTAGGGTGTTTGGAAAGGTTATTGAGCTTAGGTCAGAACATTGATAAAAAGCATTATCTCCTATTGAGGTAATTGTATATGTTATGTTATTATTTGTTATTGTTGTTGGTAGAACTATTGCTCCTTGTGGTTTTGGAGGACTGTTTTGAGGCCATATTCCTCCTGAAACAGGAGATATTATTTCTATGCTATTGTTTATGATGTCTGTTATGTTGAAATATAATGTGTTTCCACCTACAACAGAAGCGAAGGAGTATGATGGTAGGTTAAAACATACGTAATTGGTAAAGTTAGACCAAACATTAGCTGCTTGATAGTCTGAAACTGCTACGCAAGGTGTGTGAAGTGGTATTGCTAAGGGTATATTGTGAAATGTGCTATCTTGAATGGTTGGAGGGATAAGGGAGTTGGATTTAATGGATGTTAGACCTGTAAGTCCTGAAAATGCAAATGTACCTATTGTCATTACTGATGAAGGGATATCAATTGTGGTTAAACCAGTGCAACCTAAGAATGCAAAGTCTCCAATTGAAACTAAAGTACTAGGAAACACTATTGAACTTAAGCTATCACAAAAATAAAATGCTTTATTCCCTATTGATGTTACGGTATATGATATTGAGTTATCTGTTACTGTGTCTGGAATTACTACTGCACCTATTGGTCGAGTAGTGTAATAGGGACTGTTCGCTAGTTCAGTAACTAACTCTACCGTATTAGTTGCAGAACCTGTTATTTTGAAATATAAGGTATCCTCACTAACAACAGACGAGAAATCGTATTGCTGTGCTTGTGAACTGAAACTAATACCAAGTATTGATATTAGCATAACTAATAAAGTCTTTTTCATAGTGCGTTGTTTTTAATGTTTTTTCATTTTGTGATGGTGATTTTCATCATCCTTTAATCCTATAACACTTTAATTAGGGCAAAAGTAAACAACTTAGATATTTTTTCTTGCTTTTTTCTATATTTTCTTTTATTTATTTTTCTAATCTCTTGTATAGAAACGAAATAGAATGTATAAAAAAAGAGACGCAATATTTAAATTACGTCTCTCTACAATGTTGTTTATGTTTTTTGTAAAACTATAAGCCTAATTTCTTTGCCATTGGTTTTGATAATGCGTTTTTGTTTATCATAAAGTCAATGGTTTTGTATTTGATGAATGCTTCTGATGCGTAGAAGTATCCGTCATATATGCTTTCTGTTCCCCATGAGTTCTTTACTTTGTAGTATTTGTTGCCGTTTTGGTCTTTTGCTATTCCTACTAATTGCATTCCGTGGTCGTCTGTTGTTGAGTAGTTGTCGAATGCTAGTTGACGCATTTCTTGGGTTATGGTCTTTTCTTTTGCTGTTCCGTCAAATGAGTAGTTTGCTCTTGCTTTCTCTGCTGGTGTTAGTTTTTCCCATTTGTCTCTTTCTGTTCCACCAAGGTCTGATTTGTCTTCGTCTGGAACTATTGCTACTGCATTTTTCCATGAGAAGCCTTTTTCACTTACGTCAGCTCCCCAACCTACTGTGTATCCGTTTTCAATTGTTTGGTCGATTATCTCCATCATTTCGTTTAATGGCACGTTTTGGATTGAGCCTAACATCCAGTTGTCTGGGATTTCGATGATAAATGGTGTGTAGAATGGGTGGTGTGTGAATGATCCTATTTCTATATAGTCATCCATGTTTAGTCCTAAGTGTTTTGCGTATGCCTCTGGGGTGTATGTTACGCCTTTGTATTGGAAGTTTGTTGGTAGAACTCCAAAGTATGCATCAAGTAGTCCGTTGAATGCTGTCCTCCAAGCTGGTGAGATTGTGGTTTGGGTGATTATTGATTTCATAAATGCTTCCAATACTTTGTCTAATTCGCCATGGTTATGTTTTTTCTCGCCATAGTTTAAGCCTGGATATGCTTCTTCTGTTACTATTCCATATTTCTTAATCATTTCGGTTATGTCGTGAAATCCTCCACCACCTGAGAAGTTAATATTGCCATGGAAACGTACGTATCTTTCTGCTTTTTCCATATATGCATGACGTACTATCCACATTTCTGATAGGTCAATTTCGCCTTTTCCTGTTCTGATTAGTTCTGATTCCATTAGGGATAGTCCTGCAAAGCTCCAACATGTGCCTGAGCGTGATTGGTCTCTTGCTGGGGTTGAAGGGTTTTCCTTAACCATTGTGAACTTATAGCCCTTTTCTTCTTCTTTCTTGTCTTGTGCAAATGCTGACGTTCCGATGAACAGTGCAACTATTGCTAAGCTTATTATTTTTTTCATTATTTATTTGTTTGTTTTATTTATTAATTTGCTAACATAACAGGCATTACTAACATTAGTATTGATTCTGTTGTTTCTTCTGTCCCTTCTTCATAAGGATATAGGATTCCTGCTCTATTTGGTTGTGACATCTCAAATAAGACGTTTTCTGTGTCTATATTGTTTAACATCTCTAGTAAGTACTTTGAGTTGAAGCCTATTTCTAAGTCATCGCCTGTGTAGTTGCAAGTTAGTTTTTCCTTTGCTGCATTTGAGTAGTCCATATCTTCTGCTGATATGATTATTTCGTTGCCACCAAGTTTTAATCTGATTTGATTGGTTGATTGGTTGGCAAAAAGTGCTACACGCTTAACTGAGCTAAGGAATGATACACGGTCTATGATTAGTTTATTTGGATTTTCTTTTGGTATTGCTGCTTCGTAGTTAGGGTATTTCCCTTCTATTAGTCGGCAAACAACAGAGTAGTTCTCGAAAGTGAATGCTACGTTATTGATATTGTATTCAACAAGTATGTCTGCATCTTCTTTGTAAGTCACTAGTATGTTTTTGATTAGTCCAAGTGGTTTTCTTGGAAGTATGAAGTTTGTTGGGGTGTCGTTGGAGAAGTCGGTTCTTCTGTAACGTACTAATTTGTGAGCATCTGTTCCAACAAAGGTTATGTCGTTTTCTGTTTGTTCGCAGTAGATACCTGTCATCTGTGGTCTTGTTTCTTCAATGCCTGCTGCAAAAATAGTCTTTGAGATTGCATTAACAAGTAGGGAAGATGGTATGGTGATTTGTGAGGCGTCTTCAACTGTTGAGAAGCTTGGGTATTCTTCTGCAGAAGCTCCTGTAAGCTTGTATTTACCTTCGCCTGATGTTAGTTCGATTGCATAGGTTTCTTCATCAACAACGAAGCTTAGTGGAACGTTTGAAAATGATTTAACAACTTCTGATAAAATCTTAGCTGGAATTGCGATTTCTGTTAAACCATCAGACTCAGCATCTGCAAGTTCTAATTTAACAGTAACTGTTGTTTCTATGTCTGAAGCTGTTATTGATAATGTTTTCCCTTCTAATTGGAAAAGGAAGTTCTCCAAAATAGGGATAGCGCTATTTGTTGTTGTAACTACGCTATAGATTGATTGTAAGGAACGTGAAAGTGTGCCTCCGTGAACAATAAACTTCATATCTGTATTTTATATATTAATTAATTACTAATTAGCAAAAATAAAACCTTTTCTACTATTATCCAAAGTAATGAACGATTATTTACTAACAAACTAATTAGTTAATCGCTTATAACTTATCTCTTGTTTAGTTCCCTACTGCTTTTGAGGGAAGTAATAAGAGGCTGGTTTTAAGATATTATCGAATGCAAAATATTGTAGAACTAAAGTGTCTTTGCTCCCGTCCATAATGCCATACATCCTGTTTATATCGAATATCTCATAAAAGTTATCTTTGTCGTTTTTGCTTACCCACGATCCCTCATTAAGCTTCATATAGGTTTTAAGGCTCTTTGTCTTTCCGTTCTTATCCTTAACGGTGAAAATAAAGCTTGGCTGTTGTGCGAAAATAGTATCTCTTTCAACCTGTGGTATATTCTTTTCTATCCTCTCAAAGCTTAGGTCGGTGAAGCTGGAGATAAGAGAAGTAACTTTTAGGGTGTCAAAGCTGGTTAGGTTCTTGTTCTCCTTTAACATCTTGAAATGGAAGGTCTCTCCCTCGCTATATATTTCAAATCCTTCTTCTTCAAGTAGTGGTATCTCAACCCTAATGGAGGCAATATTGCTTGGGTGGTACTTAAAGATGGTATGTGTTTTCCAATCATCTGGGTCAGCATCGAAACGAGTTGAAAGGTAGCCTCTGAAATTAGGGATATGAATTACGCAAGGGTTTTCGGTGCCTTTTACTATCATATAAGTTCCCATATTGTCCATTGTTTGGCTGCCAACATAGAGGGTTTTATCGAATTTCTCTTTCTTAAACAGCTTTATGAAGCCTATGTTGATATAGTAGCTTTGGGTGTAGATATCGACTCTGACGTGGCGTGCTGAAAGTTGTTTGATGATATTAGCATGAGCAGCTTTTGCAACAGGCTCTCTAACTCTCATATCTCTTAGGGTTTCAAGTAGTGTCCTAACCATCTGTGGAGCTGCCACAAACTCATTATTCACCATCCAAACGCTATCATTTGTTTTAACAAGTTCGCTCTTCGATCCGTCCATGTCCTCCATAACTATCCTAACAACTTTTTTTGTGTCTTCGATGTGGAAGTTTTGTGGAATGGTTGAGCTTCTTTGAGATGAGACAACAATTGTAATTATCACTGAAAGGACAATGATAGTTGCTATAATTATTAAATTCTTTCTATTGCGGCTTAGTTTCTTCATAAATTCAAATTATTCTTTATTCTTTGTCTTAGCTTTCAAGTTTTGTTTTGAAAGTAGATTAGGTTTTTGTAGTACAAACATTCTCTTTCTTAGTAGAGATATAATAAACCCAATAAGTATTACTAATATTATTGGAAGTCCTATATTTATTATCTGCCAAAATGTTTTCTCTCTCTCTGCCTTAACATCGTCAAGTTTCCTCATCACAACCTCTCTTGAACGTAGGGGTATCATATCTTCGTCCCCAGACAAGTAGTTAATGCAATTGATTAGAAATTCTTTATTGCCAAACATCTCTTTTGTGTATCTGTCGTAGCCAAGAGGTAGGGGCTGGTTGTTGGCAAAGTCATTTCTAATAATATCTCCATCTGCAACAACAATTATAGCATTATTTGTGTCGCATTCTTCCTTAAAGGCAATCATCTCATTACTCTCCATCTCAGGAGTTAATCTGTGTCGGAAAGCTGAAATAAACTCTCCTTCCAAAAGCATAGCAACAGGTAGGTTGGAAAGTGGGAATAGTCTTGCATCTTGCTTTTGCTTAAGTATTTCCAAAGAAACAACAGCAGGAGTATTCATTATTCTGGTATTATTGGAAGAGTAGAGTAGGGGTGTCTTTGTGATATTGTTTTGAATGGTGTCAATGCTGCTTACGAATTGGAACTTAACTGGGTTGATTTTATCAGTTATAATATGGTTTGAATTAGGACTTGCAATAGGGAAGAAGTTCCAAGGATAGTAGGTAAACTGAGGTGTATTGTCACCATAAACCCCCGTAACGATTGGCACCTTAGAGCATTGCATATCCATAACAAGATTAGTATTTAACCTAACTCCATAACGGAATAACGGGTCTTCAACTCCTGTAAAATTGCTTATTGCATAGGTTTCTCCCTTAGCCTGAACGCTATCCATTGAGCAAAGCAGTGGGTCAACTAAGAAAAGCACCTTTCCACCGTGCATAATGAACTGGTCTAAGATATAAAGGTCTTTATAGGAGAAAACAGATAGAGGTCTTGCAATGATAAGTGTGTTAAATAGGTTTCTAAACTTAACTTCATCAGGTCTTAGAGAGTCATAAGTCCTTTCAGTAAGGGAATTAAGCCTTTCGTTAATTGTGATTGTGTCAACAGCATAGTATTCATTTATACCATTGATAAAGTCCCACATATATTCCAATTCCCATTCCCCATGTCCTCTAACAATCCCAACCTTGTTCTTAACCGTATTAGTAAGTCCTCTAAGAGCTGAGTATATGTTATATTCTAAGTTTTGAACAGAGCTATTTAGTATCTCTTGTTCGCCTGTTCCCTTTGCACTAATTAGAGAAATAGTCTTTGTTTGTCCCTTATAAGTAATTTCAATATAAGGGAATATATATTGTTGAACCTGTCCACCCTTTTGCTGAGTGGTCTTTAAGATTGGTTGGAAGCCCTTCTCAAATAGTCTTTGGTAAAACTCGCCTTGTTCCTTTTTGTCTGTGAAATCATTAGGGTCACGAAACTCAAACTCTATGTTCTTATTATAGGAGCGAAACTGGTTAATCATCTCCTTGGTCTCATTTCTCAGCCTCTTGTAGTCAGCAGGAATTTCACCCTCCAAATAACAACGGATAAAGACAATATCATCAACCTGTTTTAATAGCTTTTTGGAAGATTGAGAAAGGGTATAACGTTTTTCACTCGTAAGGTCAAGTCTGGTGAACATATAGAACCCAACAATATTGAAAAAGATTATGATAACCAATCCAACAACTAATTGGAGAATATGTGAACGCTTAACATCCGATTTGGCATCAGGTTTAGCAAATATCTTTTGTATAAAATTAAATTTCTTCATTTCTTTCTAACTCCTTATTTCTTCCAATTTCTACTCTCCAAACTAATCTTAGTTAAAAGCAAAAAGAACACTATTGCACTAAGATAATAAATAACATCTCTTGAATCGATAACACCCCTACTAATTGAAACATAGTGGTGATTAATGCCGATGGATTTGATTATAAGGTCTGCACCACCAAAAATGCCTAAACTTGTTATTGCATCGAAACCAATATAGGTGAAACCTGATAAAAGAACAGCTATAATGAAAGCAATGATTTGGTTATTGGTTATTGAGGAAGCAAAGATGCCGATAGCAACAAATACACCACCAAGAAAAATTAAGCCAATATAAGAACCAATAATGCCACCAAGGTCAAGGTTACCCTTAGGAGAGCCAAGATTGTAAACTGCAACAACATATACCACAGTCGGCAGAATGGTTAGGATGACCAAACAAAGACCTGCCAAAAACTTAGCAGAAATAATAGAAATATCAGTTAAAGGCTTGGTTAGTAGTAGTTCAATAGTACCGTTTTTTCTTTCCTCTGCAAACATCTTCATAGTAATTGCAGGAATAATAAAAAGAAAAACCCATGGAGCGATAATAAATAAACCATCTAAGCCAGCGTAACCAAACGACAAAACATTAAATTCCATAGGCAAAATCCAAAGAAATAGTCCCATCACAACAAGGAAAACAATAATGGTTATATAACCAATAAGTGATGAAAGAAAACTATTTAACTCTTTTAAAAACAATACGTACATTCTATTTCTTATTAGTAAATATTTTAAATAATAACTTGCAAACATACGATTATTTTTTGAAATATCACCCATTTTCCACCCCAAGAAAAGAGATAAAAAACGATAAACTAAAAAAACAAAACCAAAGAAAGAAATAACCAATAACTAATCCCTTGTTTCCTATTCAAAATAATAAACAATAGAAATCCTGAAAAAGAATTAAGAAAAGGAATTTGGTGAATAAAGGTTTCAATAAATAAAGGTTCGATTATTGTAGAGAGCGATAAATCGCGTCTCTATTTATCCAGTTTTGTTAATCACTGAACGAATTTCTTGTTTCGTTGTTTTATTAGAGTATCTTGCTACCTTACGAAATTAATACGTTGTAATAATTTGCACAAACGCAGAAACAATCTGCTCTTATAAGCAAATAAAGAAATATAACGAAGATTCAGTATCAGAATCATGCCATGATGTTGTTGATTTCATGCCATGATGTTGGTGGTTTCATGCCATGAATTGACCAGTATCATGCCATGAATTGGAGATTGAATCAAAGAAAGAGAAAAATGAAACAGCGTTTTAAAAAATTAATACGCAGAGTTAAAAAATTATTACGCAGAGTTAGAAATTTAATACGCAGTAAGAAGTTTACAATATCAACCTTAGTTTAAATCCGCCTTGGGTCATGGAGTTACGGTAGGCGTTGGAGACGTATGGGGTGTTGATTGTCATCTCGAAGAAGGCGGTTAGCATTATCTTTTCGGAAATGGAGTACTCGCCTTGTAGGTTTAGGTTTAGGACATCGGAGCCTGAAGACATTAGGTTTACTTTTTGGTCAATTTTCCTAAGTATTGTGGTGTTTTGATTCCATGTTACGGTAGCTCTTAGGTCGATATCACTTTTCAGCTCTCTTGATGTTTCGCCAGAGCGTATGTTTATAGTCACATCTTTAAATCTATAGCCCCCTCCAATTACATAAGATAAGCGGCTAACTTCTGTTAATTGGTTGTTGGAGAAGCTTATTGATAGGTTCCTGTCTTTTCTTATTTCAAAATTAGCTTGCATGCTATTCTTGAGGTTTACATCAATTTTGATAAGTGGGCTTAGCGATTCGTCAATCTTTATGTTGTCAATTACATTCTTTGGCAGATAGTTATTATTCAATTCATTCCTCATCCACTCTGTGCCATAGTCATATTTTGGGTCGTTGGCTGGAACTCTAATGTCTGATGTAAATGAGCCAACGCTATAGGTGGAGTTATAGGCATTTGAAATTGTTATGGAGTTAACCCATTTCTTGAAGATTTCTAACTTAGATAAGCCATTATAGTCTATTGTCCAGTTAGGTAGTGGTATTTTGGAGAATGGGTTTAGTGATTTTGTGTTTATATCTGTTCCTGTGTAGGCTGCAAGGAAGGAAGGGATTAAGACCTGTTGGGAGGTTGCTCCGTAGCCATCAGGATAGTATTTGCCATTATTTGTATCCAATATCATATTTCCTGTTGCATTAGGATTGTTTTGAGATAATCTTGCTGCAACGACATCTCTATTGTCTAAGAATTGTTGGAATACTGGGCTTGTATTGTCTTTGCCAATTGAGGTGAATAGGGTTGAAAGTGTTATAATGGAGGTGGAGAAGGTTCCTGTCCTTGTTGGTGATAATGGTCCTATGATTTGATTTTGTGAGCCATCATACTTATAATATGCAACATAGTTTTCGGATTGATTTTGATTGAATTTTAGATTTATTTTCAATTCCTTAATTGGTTCTAAAGTGATTTGTCCATTTAGTGTTTGGGTGCTTTTGGTTTGGAAGGCATTGTTTTGAAGTGAGTCAGTGGATAGCCATCCTCTTGTGATTGCTTTGTCCATTATGTTTGCTTGTGAGCCAAAAACAAAGCCAAAGCCTGGTGCAAAGCCTTCATTAGGCGACATTCCAACAAACTTTGCAACTGGCATAAATCCCGGGATATAGGTTCCGTTGCTTTCTGAGTAGTTGAAATTTGCTTGTTTAACACTTGTGAGCAGTCTT